>Ga0316207_10000137_pt1 | contig 150343 bp, 134 predicted proteins | sample 6weekpyrite_MG_FD_204943 | JGI IMG/M metagenome (GOLD analysis project Ga0316207, IMG submission 204943) | Microbial mat bacterial communities from mineral coupon in-situ incubated in ocean water Damariscotta River, Maine, United States -... | ecosystem: Environmental > Aquatic > Marine >... | reverse complement strand
ATTGTAGACTTAAGTATTGTTTTAAACATATTGTTCCCTTGAAAAAAAAGTGGTAAATTGTATCATAAAAGCATATAAAGAAAAAGCTGTTAAAATATCAAACTTAAGTTTTGAGGAACATGTTTGTTAAAAAATATTAAACGTGAATTAAATGTATTACAATTTAAGACAGAAAGTGACTTTTACTTTAATTTGTATAAATTTATCTCACTTATTGAGGCTACTCAAGAGGATGCAATTGTAATTGCACCTGAGGTCTGTTTGACAGGTTTTGCTTATGAGAGGTTTGAAGAGGCAGCTGAGTTTACTGCTATTGCAATGAAAAAAATATTTGAAGTTTTAAATAATAGAGTTATCATTTTAACGATGATTGAAAAGATTGATGGTCATTTTTTTAATACTGCAAAAGTTTTTAATAGTGGTAATATTATTTATGAGCAGAAAAAAGCACGTCTATTTGTAATTGGTGATGAGAGAAGATATTTTACTCAAGGTGATGAGAGTGAGATTTCTATTTTTGAAGTTGATGGTATTAAAGTTGGGATTTTAATCTGTTTTGAATTACGTTTTAAGAATCTTTGGCAGAAGCTAGAAGGTAGTGATTTAATCTGTATTCCTGCAATGTGGGGAAAACCTCGTGCTACACAATTTGCAGTTTTATCAAATGCTTTAGCTGTAGTGAACCAATGTTTTGTTGCAGCGTCTGATAGTGCGAATGATGATATGGCAAGAAAAAGCTCAATAGTTAATCCATTTGGAGAAGTTATTATTAATGATGATTTAGAATCTATTAGTGCAGATTTTTCTAGTGATAGCATTAAGAAGATGCGTCGATATATAAATGTGGGGTTATTGTGAAGAGAAAGTTGAGTTTAATGCAAAATAGTAGAATGGCAGATGAAATATCGAAACGCTTTTTAATTGATAGTAGTATACATTCTGCAATTTCAAACTCTTGTAGGGAAGAGTTTGTACCAAGTGGTTTTGGTCATCGTGCCTATTCATTAGATGCATTACCAATTGCATCAAAGCAGTGGATAAGTTCACCTCTTACAGTTGCAAAGATGACACAATACTTAGAGCATAAGGGTTGTGATAGCGTACTTGAAATTGGTTGTGGGAGTGGTTATCAAGCTGCAGTTCTTAGTCAGCTATTTAGACGTGTCTTTACAATTGAGAGGATCTCTGTACTTTTAAATGATGCGCGAACAAAATTTTCTGAGCAGAATTTACATAATATTCATGTTCGTTTGGATGATGGTCAATTTGGCTGGAGTGAGTATGCTCCATATGATAGGATTCTTTTTTCAGCATCAACTCCTAAAATTCCCCATGAACTTTTTCGCCAACTTAAAGATGGTGGAATTTTAATAGCACCTATTGATAATGGTGGTGTTCAGACAATTACACGTTTTCAAAGAGATGGAAATAGTATAACTCCCTCAAGTTTAGAGGTGTGTGAATTTGTACCTATTTTAAAAGGAACAGAGTGAAATCAATTTTATTTGTATGTTTGGGTAATATCTGCAGATCACCACTAGCTGAGGCAATCGCCAAAAAATTAGATTCTAGTTTAAAGGTAGAATCATGTGGTACAGGTTCATGGCATATTGGTGAGTCTGCATGCTCCAACTCTGTAAAAATTGCAGCACTTAATAATGTTGACATTAGTAAACATAAAGCTCGTCAAATTACTGATGATGATATTAATGAGTTTGATTATATTATCGCTTTAGACGATAGTAACTTAAATGATTTAAAAGCTATGGGCGCTATAGATAGTATTAAGTTAGGAAGTTTTGGATTTGAGAATAAAGATGTACCAGACCCATACTTCTTCGATGGTTTCGAAGGTTTTGAGCTGGTCTATGAGATGATTAATGTTTGCGTTAAAAACTTATTAATTGAGGTGAATAGTCAATAAAGTTTTATTGACACCCTACACACTCTTGCGCTCTATCTTGCACTTCATCTACTGCTTCAGGAGATTGACTTCTTAGATAATATGTAGATTTTAAACCCAATCTCCAAGCTTCACTATAAATCTCATGTAAGAGCTTTCCGCTTGCAATTTCTAATGAGATAAATATATTAAGACTTTGACCTTGATCAATCCATTTTTGTCTTACAGCACCCGCCTTAATTAAAAGCTTTTGATCTATCTCATATGATGGCTGGTAATATGCCCAAGTATCTGGTGATAGATTAGGTGCACATACTGGAATTAGTCCACTTAAATTCTCCTCATACCATTTGCGTTTATATACAGGTTCAATCGCTTGTGTTGTTCCTACTAAAATTGAGATAGAACTAGTTGGAGCTATCGCCATTAAGTAACCGTTACGCATACCTTGTGATTTTACTTTTTCTCGTAATTCATCCCACTCGTAAGTTAAACCAAATAGACCACCTCTATCTACAAGTCGAGCAACTTCTGGTTTTACATGATCCATAGGCATAATACCTTTGCTCCACTTTGAACCTGCAAACTCTTCATATGCACCTTTTTCAACACTTAAGTCACTTGAAGAGCTAATCACATTGTAACTAATCATCTCCATTATTTCATCGATTTTATCAAAGTGTTCTGGACTTCCCCAAGATATTTGAGACTCTGCTAACATTTGAGCTTCACCCATAACCCCCAGCCCGATAGCACGCGAGCGGAGGTTTGTTTTTTTGACTTTTTCTAGAGGATAAAAGTTTAAATCAATTACATTATCTAACATTCTAACAGCTGTTGGAATAACACGCTCAATATCCTCTTTTGTATTAATACGAGATAGATTGACGCTCCCTAAATTACAGACCGCCGTTGCTCCATCAATTTTCTCTTTTTCTACTATAAAAATTGCTTTTCCACCAATACTATCTAGTGCTGTAACTTTATTTGCTTTTTTTGTTAGTCCATTGTCTAACTTAATATCTTCATACTCTTCAAAGCTTTGTGTCGAACCATCTGTAAATTTAATTAATGTTTTGTAGTGATTTGGAGATGTATTTTGAAAAATTTCTGTACATAAATTTGAACTATGTATTGTTCCAAAGTGATCATTTGGATTAGCACGATTAGCTGTATCTTTGAAACATAAGAATGGGCTACCACTCTCAAAGTAACTAGTTAAAATCTTTTTCCAAAGATCTTTTGCATTTACTTTATCTTTTGTATAACTATCATCATTTTCAAGTTCTATATATCTTTTATTAAACTCTTCACCATGAAGTTCACTTAACTCTTTTGCTTGAAGTGGATCAAAAAGTGTCCACATCTCGTTGTTAGTTGCACGTTCCATAAATAGATCATTTAGCCAAAGTGCAGGAAATAAATCATGTGCACGTCGACGCTCTTCACCACTATTTTTCTTTAAATCCAAGAAGTCATTTATATCTAAATGCCATGGCTCCATGTAAACGGCGATTGCACCTTTACGAGTTCCCAGCTGGTCTACAGCTATTGCTATATCATTTGTTATTTTTAAAAATGGAACTGTACCGCCTGCTGCATTTTTATGTCCATCAATATATGAACCCATAGCACGAACTTGATTCCAATCCCATCCAATTCCACCACCAAACTTACTAAGCATTGCCATCTCTTTGTAAGCATCAAATATACCCTCAATATTATCAGGAGTTGAGCCTATGTAGCATGAGCTTAATTGATGACGTGGTGTGCGGGCGTTAGATAGTGTAGGGGTAGCCACCATAACTTCAAAGCGACTTATAATGTCATAAAACTTTTTAGCCCACTCTTGATTATTCTCTTCATTTTGAGCTAAAAACATTGCAATCGCCATAAACATATGTTGAGGAAGCTCTATAGGGTTTGATTGACTATCTTTAATTAAATATCTATCATATAGAGTTTTAACACCAAGATAATTAAACTGTAAATCTCGTTCTGGTTTTATGTATGCATCAAGATCTGGGAGGTCATATTTCTCTTTTAACCCAATTAAGAGTCTCCCCTCTTTTTCACCTTTAGCAAAATAGTTTTCTAGTTTATCATATCCTGTAAATCCATTTACCTGATGATACAAATCATATAAAAAAAGACGTGATGCAACAAATGTCCAGTTAGGCGCGTCAATATCAATTTTATCAACAGCAGTTTTGATAAGTGTTCTTTGAATCTCTGCACTACTAATTCCATCTCTAAAATGTAGTTGTGCATCAACTTCAAGCTCACTTTGGCTAACGCCACTTAATCCTTCAACCGAAGTGGATGTATACTTTTGAATTTTAGTAATATCCAAACCTTCAATGCGTCCATTTCTTTTTACAATTGTTATCATGCTTTACCTTTTAAGAGTCAAAGACTCGTGCAAAAATTTTGTCTACATTTTTTGTGTAGTACTCGTAATCAAATGAATTTCTTATCTGCTTTTCATCTATTGATTTTAGAAGTTCATCATCTTCAAGTAGATATTGAAGATATAGACTCTCTCCTTTTTCATTTAAAGCAGGCTTACCTTGTTGTAAATCTTCCCATACTTTCATCGCATTTCTTTGAACTATTTTGTAAGCGTCTTCACGTGTTACACCTTTGATTGGAAGCTCTAATAGAATACGTTGAGAAAATACTAGTCCACCAGTTAGGTTTAAATTTTTCATCATATTCTCAGGGTATACAACCATTTTATCTATAAGTCCATTTAAGCGATGTAGCATAAAATCAGCTGTAATAAATGCATCTGGTAGTATAAATCTCTCAACAGATGAATGTGATATATCTCTTTCGTGCCAAAGTGCAACATTTTCCATAGCTGGCGTTGCATAAGAGCGCACCATTCGAGCAAGACCTGTAATGTTCTCACTTAGGATTGGATTGCGTTTATGAGGCATTGCTGAGCTTCCCTTTTGACCTTTTGCAAAATACTCTTCAACTTCATAAACTTCTGTTCTTTGATAGTGTCTAATTGCTACTGCAATTTTTTCAACTGTAGAGCTCATTAGTGCAAGTGAAGTCATTAGACGCGCGTATCTATCTCTTTGAATTACTTGGTTACTTACTGGTGCTGGAGTTAGTCCTAACTCTTGACAAACATACTCTTCTAACTCCATTGGTGCGTGAGCAAAGTTACCCATTGCTCCACTAATTTGACCAACACTTATTACCTCTAATGTCTCTTCTAAATTTTTCAGATGTCTCTTCATCTCGTCATACCAAATTGCAACAACAAGACCAAAAGTTATTGGTTCACCATGAATACCATGTGAACGACCAACCATCAATGTTAGCTTATGCTCTTTAGCCCTTTTTTCTAAAGTCTTTAATACCATCTTCATGTCATCAATAATTATCTTAAGTGAACTCTTCATCTGAAGTGCAACAGCAGTATCTATTGCATCTGAACTTGTCATTCCATAATGTACCCAACGACTCTCTTCACCTAGACTATCTGCTACAGAAGTTAAAAATGCTATAACATCATGTTTTGTAACTTTCTCAATTTCATCAATTTTATCTACATCAAAAGATGCATTATTTACAATTTTCGTACAATCTTCATCAGGAATTAGACCTAGTTTATTCCAAGCTTTTACAGCTGCTATCTCTACATCTAACCAAGCTTGATATTTTGCTTGGACTGTCCAGTTCGATTTCATCTCTTCACGTGCGTAACGTTCAACCATTTTTGTTCCTAAGAATAATTATTATAAAGATAAGATACTATCCAATCATTGTTTAAATTAAAGGAAATATTTGCCGTTTATTCATAAAACTTTTTATGTAGATACTAAACAAAAAGCGTTCCTATTTTTAATTAGAAATATGGGTTACGATTTTAAAATTTCGCAAAGTCTAATTTCTAAAGGAAGACTTTTTTGTAATGGTAGAGTTATGGATAGTCCTGGGGGCGTAATTGAGGGTGAGTGTTCTCTAATTATTTTTAGTCCATTAACTAAAGGTTTGAACCCTATCTTTACTACAGATAAATTTGCACTATTTGATAAACCTAGTGGTCTTTTAGTTCACCCACAAAATCGAAATACCCACTACTCTCTTACTGATGAAATCAAATATCACTTTGGAGAGAATGCAAACCTTGTTCATAGAATAGATCAAGAGACAAGTGGATTGGTTTTAATTAGTAGAGATAAGAGTAGTGAGATTGCTTTGAAAACACTATTTGAGAAACGTTTTATGCAGAAGGAGTATGTTGCACTAGTTCGTGGTAAACTTGAAAGTGATCTGTTTATAAATGAACCTCTTCTTAGAGATAGTAGTGGTTCTGGTATTGTTAAAATAATGGTAAAAGTTCATCCTGATGGTAAGCCATCTTATACATATGTTAAGCCAGTCAAATACTTTCCAAGTAGTGACACTACACTAATATTAGCATACCCTAGGACTGGGAGGCAACACCAAATAAGAGTTCATTTGTTTCACGTGAAACATCCTATTGTAGGTGATCCACTCTACTCAATGAGCGAACAAAATGCTATAAAGTTTTTGGATAAAAAGTTAAGTTTCGATGAACGTTTAAAATTAAGTGGTTCACATAGATTAATGTTGCATGCCAAGTCGCTCTCTTTTAAATTTGGTAGTAACTATTTTATAGAATCTAAATACAACTTCGAAAACGAGTGCAAACTAATATAATGTTTCACGTGAAACACGTTAAGAAAATGCCAACTGCTTGGCATTTTTAGTGTTGAAACCAAAGCAGATGTGCGAAGCACCTGCGACGGAGACCAATTAAGAAAGTATGAAATTTTAAGAATAAAAGAAATTAATTAACTATTAATATGGGTGGCTACCTAATTACTCAAGTTCTCCACCAGTTTTTGCATAAATCAAAAGCTTCGCAATGCTAAGTGCACGATCTGCAATTTTATCTAATCCTCTAAGACTAATGAGAACATCCAAATACTCTTTCTTATTATTGTTTAGTTCACACATTATTTTAAACATATTTGTTTCAATCAAAGTATAAAGGTGATCTGTTTGAATTTCTGCTAATTCAGTGTTACTAAGATGAAACTTCATCTCATCAGAATCTTCAGTTGAGATAATATTTATGGAGTGCTCTAAAGCAGATATAGTCTCTTTATGCATTGGTATTGTGTAGTTTAAAACAATCTCATTAAAGTGTTCATCATTCTCATTTTGAATAATATTTTTTATATATTTTCTTGTTTTTATTGCAGCACGATTAAGTTCATTTGTTATTTTAAGATAGGCGACTAGTTCACGTAAATCTTTTGCTTCAGGTGAATATAGTGCTAGTACTCTAACTATTTGCTTGTCAAGCTCATTAGTGTTTTTTGAGAAACCTTTTAGTAAAGCTTTAGCTTCACCAAACTTTTCTATATCTCTATTTTCTATTATATGCAGTAGCAATTTATTTGATGCGATAATTTTTTCTGCTAATGCAATAATATTTCGTTGTATACCTAAGAGCATATCTTCATAAGTCTTTAACATTATTATCCTTATCCAAATCTTCCAGTGATATAGTCTTCTGTTCTTTTCTCTTTTGGGTTTATAAAAATTGTATCAGTTTTTCCAAATTCAATCATTTCACCTTGATCAAAAAATGCAGTATAGTCAGATATTCTTGCTGCTTGCTGCATGTTATGAGTTACAATAATAATTGTGTAATCTTTCTTTAGCTCTAGCATTAAAGATTCAATTTTCTCTGTTGAAATTGGATCTAACGCAGAAGTTGGCTCATCCATTAAAATAATATCAGGACTAACAGCAATTGTTCTAGCAATACAAAGACGCTGTTGTTGTCCTCCTGAGAGTGAAGTTCCAGGTTCTCTAAGTTTATTCTTTACCTCTTCCCACAATGCAGAGCTTTTTAGTGACTGTTCAACAAGATCATCACATTCAATACCTTTTGTCGTAATACCATGCTTAATTGGCGCATAGGAGACATTATCGTAGATAGACTTTGGAAAAGGGTTAGGTTGTTGAAATACCATACCGATTCTTTTTCTAACAGCAACTTCATCAACATCAATATCATATATATTTTTATCATCAACAATAATTTCACCAGAGGTATTTGTATTATCGATTAGCTCATTCATACGATTAATAGATCTTAAAAAAGTAGATTTACCGCAACCTGATGGTCCAACAATAGCCGTAATAGTATTACTTTTAAATTCTAGATTAATATCTTTAAGTGCATGATTATCTTTGTACCAAAGATTTAAATTTTTCACTTCTACTTTTATATTTTTCACCATTTCACCTCATATTTCTTTCGTAAATAGATTGCAGTAGAATTTAGTAATACTAATATACTAAGAAGAACCATAATAGCACCAGCTGTCTTTTCTATGTAAGCACGCTCAGGCATTCCTGCCCATGTAAAAATTTGTGCAGGTAGTACAGTAGCAGCGTCAAGAACTGAAGTTGGACTATCAGGTATAAAAGCAATCATGCCTATAATAATAAGTGGTGCAGTCTCTCCTAGTGCTTGAGCTAAACCTATAATTGAACCAGTCATTATTCCTGGAAATGCAAGTGGCAAGACGTGCCCTGTAACAACTTGTACCTTTGTAAGTCCAACAGCAAACCCAGCCTCTCTTATGGAGTTAGGTACGCTTCTTAGTGCCGCACGTGAACTTACTATGATGATTGGAAGTGTCATAAGTGCTAAAGTTAGACCCCCAACAAGTGCTGAACTTCTTGGTAGTCCAAAACTATTTATAAAAATTGCAAGTCCTAAAAGTCCAAATAAGATTGATGGAATTGCAGCTAGATTATTAATATTAATCTCAATTATCTGCGTTAATAAATTATCTTTTGAGAACTCTTCAAGGTAGATAGCTGCCATTACACCAATTGGAAATGCAAAAAGCATTGTAATAATGAGAGTGAGTATTGTTCCTATTATAGATGATAAAATACCAGCAAATTCAGGAACCTTTGAATCACCATTTGTAAAAAATATTCTATTAAATTGTAGCTCAAGAAGGTTGTTCTTTACTAGCTCATCAACAAAAGCTTTATCTCTAGATTTAAGTTTTGTATAGTGTCCTTTTAGGTATTGATCAACTTGATCATCTGCTAAAACCCATTTTTTAACTGTAGTATTTAATAGATGTGGATTTTGTTTTATATGTTTGGGAATCTCTCTTAAGTATGCACGACTGACAATCTTCTTATATTTTCTATCTATTGCAGCTCTTGAAGATCTCATACTCTTTTGACTATATGTAACATCAACATAGACATATGCCTGTTTAAGTGTAGGAAATGCTTTTATCCCTATATCTACTATAAAAAATAGTAAAAAAGCTAACGAGAAGATTAAAGAGCTATATGTGAAGAGCTTGAATCTTTTTGTCTTTGCATGACGTTTTTTTAGGCTTATGTCATAAAATGGGTTTGTACTTTTTTTCATAATGTATTTACTTTATATTTTTCTTTAAATCTCTTTATCATAACAACTGATATGATATTTATACCTAGTGTTACAAAAAATAGAATTAATCCAAGTGCAAAGGCAGATAAAGTCTCAGGTGAGTTAAAAGATTGATCTCCTGATAGTGCATCAACAATTCTTACTGTAACAGTTGTCATATCTTCAAGTGGATTAAGTGTTAAATTTGGACGTAAACCTGCTGCCATAACAACAATCATAGTCTCACCTAATGCTTTTGATAAGCCAAGCAGTATTGCAGAGATAATTCCAGGTATTGCTGATGGAATTACGATACTAGAAATAGTCTCACTTGATGTCATACCAAGTGCTAAAGATGCCTTACGTTGTGAATCAGGAACTGCCCTTATAACATCATCACTTAGTGACGATATTACGGGTGTTATCATTATCCCCATTACAATACCACTAGCAAGAGCACTATTAAAAGATGCTTCAAGTCCAATACTTTGAGCTAGCTCTACAATTAATGGTGCTACTGTAATAGCTGCAAAGAAACCATAGACTACTGTAGGAATACCAGCTAGCATCTCAAGTAGAGGCTTTATCCTATTACGCATCTTAAAGCTTGCATACTCACTCATAAAGATTGCACTTCCAAGTCCAATAGGAACAGCAACAAGCATAGCTATAATGGTTATTATAAATGTACCTGCAAAAATTGGTAATGCACCAAATCTACTATTTTCAACACCTGGTGACCACTCTGTTCCAGTTAGAAAATAGCTAAAAGATTTTAGTTCAAAAAACTCTATAGCTTCAAATAGGATTGAAAATAAAATTCCAAATGTAATTAATACTGATATTATAGATGCAATAAGAAGCGTTGAAGTAATTAACTTCTCTTCAACTCTTTGAAACCTACTTCTCAATGTATTACATCTTTAAGGGTGAGTTTAACTCTATGTTTTACATCATCTTGTACTATAGAGAGTATATCTATTGGAAGATGTATTAGCCCAATATCGCCTAAAATTGAATCTTCTGCAATCATATCATCACTCATAAAAAGTGAAATATATCTGTCCATTGATGGAATTAATTTAGAGTGATGGTTTTTTATATAGAAAAATAGACTTCTTGAAACTGGATACTCTCTATCTGATATTGTCTGCATTGTTGGGGCAACACCATCTATCTTAGCACCAATAATTCTATCTTCATTCTCAACTAAAAAGCTGTATCCAAATATACCAAATGCTTTTTTATTCTTTGTCAATTTTTGAACTATTAAGTTATCGTTTTCACCTGATGGAATATATACACCATCTTGACGAACTCTATTATATTTTTTATATCCTGAACTCTTATATATGTCTAAATTTTTTGTAAAACTTAACATTACCATATCTTCAAAAGCGTCACGTGTTCCACTGCTAGTTGGTGGTCCATATATTATGATTTCACGTTTTGGAAGTGAACTGTCAATCTCATTCCAGAATTTATAAGGGTTTTTAATTAATGATTTTCCATCACTCGATGGCACTTCTGCTGCAACTGCTAATAGAAGTTGCTTTTTAGTTAAGTCAAATACTTTATTCTCTTTACTTTGAGCAAATGCGATACCATCAAAGCCAATCATCACTTCAGTTATATCAGTAACACCATTTGATTGACATAATTTAAACTCTTTAATTTTCATACGACGAGATGAGTTAGCTATACTAGGTGTGTTAATATCATTGCTTTTGCAAAAAAGTTTTATACCTCCGCCTGATCCTGTTGATTCAACTACTGGTGTGGGAAATTTAGTAGTTGCACCAAGCTCTTCAGCAACTAAACTTGAAAATGGGTATATAGTAGAAGAGCCAACTACTCTAAGTTGAACCTTCGCCTGTAAGTTTGAGCTCAATATTAAAGTTAACAATGCAACTAATGTGATATTTCTACTTTTCATAAAATAGTACCCTTCTTAAACTCTAATGATAAAATCATATTAAAATAATATTTCAGCTATGTAATAAATAGTTAAAAAACATCTATTACTCCACCTGTATTAAGAGAGAAAGCGAGCGGTTTTTTTGACTCTTTTGACATCTTTTTTACCATTGCTAAAGTTCCATCTAGGTATTGAATGTTACTTTCAATATCAACTTCTAAAATAGCACATGCAACACTCATAGTGTCAAATCTACGCTTTACACCATGTCTATCAGTCATATAGATACATCCATTATCTAAATCACTTTTTGTGTAAAAGCTAAGGATGCTGTTTTTGAACTCTTTTTGAATAGTCTTCATTTTTTTGTATACATAAGAAATCTTTTGTCCAGTGAAACCTACAAAAAAGTCATCTCCTCCAACATGACCAATAAAATGATCAGTACCTAAATGTTTTTGTAGTAGTTCTGAAAAAAGAATAATTGCACGATCACCTTTTCTAAAACCATAGTAGTCATTAAATGGCTTAAAGTCGTTGAAGTCAAAATAGATTAAATGAGTTACCACTCTGTTTTCTGCAGTAAAAGAGTTCTTTATGAACTCCTCTATATAGACATTACCAGGTAACTTTGAGAGAGGGTTTTGATTTTTAGCAACAAATAGATTCTTATTATATAGAATTTCAAGAAGAGTATTAAGACTTATAAAACCATAGTAAGAATCATCTTTTGTAATAAATATACCCTCCTTCTTCTCCTTCTTCTGTGCTAAACTGTATGAGTCAAGTATTCTATCAATTCCCCATGAGAGTTCCACTGAAGTAGCAGGTTTAATAAACTCTTTTAGTTTTGAGCTAACTAGAGTATTTTGAGCAAGGGCCATACCGTATTGTGAATAGGAGATATGTTTAACGTCACTCTCATATATAATTCCTACTAAGTTATTTTTACTATCTACAAGTGGAACAAAGATATTCTCTTTATTGCTTTTAAAGTAGTTAAATAGCTCTTTCATAGTTGAATTTTCATTAAGTGTTTTAGGGTTTAGAATATATTTTTCTAACTCCTCTAAATTACTATTAGAACGCTTTTCATTCATATTTAATTTTGATAGTACAGAACTGATTGGCTCTATTTTATCAATCTCTTGTGTTGGCTTTTGTATGAAGTATCCCTGTATCATATCAAAGCCCATATCTTTACAGGTATAAAACTCCTTTTCTGTCTCAACACCCTCAGCTATAACTTTCATTCCCATAACATGCGCCATATCTATTAATGATGAACAAAAGTGCTTCTTTTTAAAGTCTTGTTCAATATCTTGAATGAAGAAGCGATCTATTTTTATAAAGTTTGGTTCAGAAAAATATAGCATTTTCATGCCTGAAATTCCAGTACCATAATCATCAATAGCTATGTTAAAACCCTCTCCCTTATATAGGTTAACAATATTACTAATTTCGTGTGGATTATCTATTGAACCACGTTCGCTTATCTCAAAGCATAGATATTTTTGTTCAATTTTCAGCTCATTTAAAATTTTTGTAGTGTTTCCCATAGAGTAGTCAGACATTCGCATTAAACGGTTGTCTAGATTATAAAATAGATGAAGATTGCTAATTTCAATATTTGAAAATTTTATAAGTGCTTTTTTCCTTAGCTCTAGGTCTAGTTGATATAGTATTCCAACATTGTATGCAGCGTCAAATAGCTCGAAGATAGAATCAAATTTGCCAGCTTTTTTTACATTTCTAAGTAGTGCTTCTACTCCAAATATTTTTCCACTGTTTGAATATACAATTGGTTGAAATGCAAAATCAAGTTTGTCTAAAACTTTCTTCCAAAAAGATGGTAACATTACTCTAACCCTTATTAAACAATTATATAAAATAATAACTTTTATTAGTTTCACAAAGATTACAGTTGCGTAAATCAAACTGAAGCTTATTTAATATTATTTAAGTTTAGGTATAATTTTATTTATGAAAGATTACTCTTTAAAAATGATTTTAGCAGGATTATTGGGGGCTGTATTTGCTAGCCTATTTATAATATTGTCTCTTATTGTTCCACTTGATAAACCAGAATATGCAAAATCAAAAGCCCACCCTAAAAATAAATTAGGGAAGATTTCAGAAAGTTTTGGGAAAAGATAGAGTTAACCCCTCTTTAATGTGTAGTATATACCATAAAGCCCCATGGCAGTTATAATTGCTAAAACTGAGTACATTGTTACTTCAACTGTCATATTGTATTCTCCTATTTATTTAGTTTGTTCTCTTAATTGTCCACAAGCTGCGCTTATATCAATCCCTTTTGATTGGCGAATGGTCGAGAGTATACCATGATTGATAAGATAATCAGAGAACGTTTGCATTTTTTTATGGCTTGGTCTTCCATAACTACTTCCCTCGTATGGATTAAAGTATATTAGATTAACTTTTGCATTAATACCATGTAGAAGTTTTACAAGTTTTTTTGCACTTGCTATGTCATCATTTATTTCATCTATCACTAGATACTCAAACATGACCCTCTTTCGTCTATCTATTGGAAAGTTTCTAACAGCATTTAAAATAGAGGCTATATTGTAAGCCTTATTCATTGGAATAAGCTCTTCTCTTAAATCATCATCAACAGCATGTAGAGAAATTGCTAGATTTACACCTAAATCCATTTCACCAAGTTTATCTATCTTAGAACTGAGTCCACTAGTAGATACAGTCTGTCTTCTAGGTGAAATTGCTAATCCATCAGATTCTGAGAATATTTTAATAGCTGAGGTAAGTGCTGTCAGGTTATCAAGAGGTTCACCCATTCCCATATAGACAATATTGCCACGTCTATTATGCTCAATGTCTCTATCGCGTTTTATATATACAATCTGTGCAACAATCTCTCCCGCACTTAGATCACGAATAAAACCGCCCTTTGCTGTAAGGCAGAAACTGCACCCTACTTTGCAACCAACTTGCGTAGAGATACATACGGTGTATTTAGCATGATGAATCAATTCACCATCTTCATTATACTTTTCATCTTTCATCTTAAGGAGTACCGTCTCTATGGTATGTCCATCTTTGAGTTCAAAAAGATATTTAATTGTACCATCATCACTATTTTGTTTTTGAAGAATCTCTAAAGGCGATATTTCAAATTTCTCATTTAGCTCTGCTCTAAGAGTTTTAGGTATGTTTTGCATCTGCTCAAAGCTATCAACATAGTTGTGATAGAGCCATGAGTAAATCTGTTTAGCTCTAAAAGCTGGCTTTACAAGAGTTTTTAACTCCTCTAAAGTATAGTCATATATGGTTGGCTTCAAGCTAAACCTTTAGCTATTAACTCTTTAACGTGCGTATCTAACTTTTGCATTGCCTCTGCATGGTTGCTTATAAATGTTGAGTGAGCATCACTATTGGTATGGTTCGTAACAATAAATATACCGCCACAAGGTATATTGAACTCTTGGGCTGTACGCATGATTGAAAAGAATTCCATATTTTCAAGATCAATTTTAAGAGATGACATTTTTTTTGAAAGTTCCTCATCAGTAGTAATATAGTTACTAGAGTTAATTATTACATCTGATGTTATACTGCTCTCTTCACTTACAATTAGATTATCAATTGGGGTATATGCCTTTTTCTCCAAAAAGGATAGTTCAATATTAGCAGCACTCTTGCTTGTTACTATGTCAAATATATTGTGTTTGCCATAACTCCCTGCAGTTGCTACGAAAAGCAGATATGCGGGCGCTTCCATAATGCATAACCTTGTTGTATTAATAGCACTTTCAACTAGCCCTATACCAACAGGCGTTGCAAAATCAAAGCTTTCACTGTTTCCTGCACAGACTATCATAGACGCACCGCTATATTGTTATGTTTTAAATCTCTTTTTAAATCCATAATGTCTATCTCATGAAAATGAAAAATTGATGCAGCGAGCGCGGCATCTGCTCCATGTTCAAAAACCTCTTGAATATGCTTCATAGTTCCAGCCCCTCCACTTGCAATTACGGGTACATGTAAAAGACGTGATATCTTTTCTGTAATTTCAATGTCAAATCCAGCTTTTGTTCCATCGGCGTCCATTGATGTTAGTAAAATTTCACCAGCGCCTCGCTCAACCACTTCAATAGCCCACTCTATGGCATCTATACCAGTATCAACCCTTCCACCATTTATAAAAACATTATAATTTTCATTTTCTGTGCGTTTAACGTCTATTGCCACAACAATACATTGACTTCCAAATCTTTTAGCAGCCTCGTTTATAAAGCTTGGATTTTTAATAGCTGCTGAGTTTATACTTACTTTATCACATCCAACATTTAAAAGTTTGTATATGTCATCTAGTGTTCTAATACCACCGCCTACTGTTAGGGGAATGAAAATCTCTTTTGCAACCTCTTCTACAATATGTACAATAGTGTCGCGCTCTTCATGGCTTGCTGTAATGTCAAGAAATGTAATTTCATCAGCACCCTCTTCGTTATATCTGCGAGCCACCTCTACAGGGTCTCCCGCATCTTTGAGCCCAACAAAATTAACACCTTTAACAACTCTTCCATCTTTAACATCAAGACATGGAATGATACGTTTTGCGAAATAGTCCATATTTATTACCTTTTAGTAATAGACTTCTTGCAGAACTAGAATAACACTCAGCTTCACAAAGAGAGTTTTAATCAAGGCAAATGTTCACAAGCGTAGCCAAAGCTACGGTTGTGGTTATCTAACGCAGAGTAAAGCTCTCTTTGTGAAGCCCGTAGGGAGATTAAAAAAGTGGCAATCTTGAACAAAAAAATGTTTTAACCTTAGCTTTGGCTAGGCTTAAAAATTTGTTTTGCACAACCTCACCACTTTTTTAGTCTCTGAGTATTGTTCTAGTTCTGCAAGAAGTCTAATGAAATATTATCGTAATTTTGTTTTCTATAAGAGTAATTTAGATACTATGCCCTAAATGATTGCTGATAATGTGAAAGCTAAAAAGTTTTTTGGGCAAAATTTTTTGCACGATGAAGTTATATTAAGAAAAATAATCGAAGCGATTCCCAAAACGACCGCGACAAAAATCGTAGAGATTGGGCCTGGCTTAGGTGATTTGACTTCACATTTATTGAAATTCAATAATGTAGAAGCTTTTGAGGTCGATACCGATTTATGCGAACGTTTAAGTGTTCGTTTCAAAAATGAGTTAGAGAATTCTACGTTTACTCTTGCATGTGGCGATGTATTAGAGGCGTGGAAAGAGCAGAATTTAGTTAATTACCAATATAGCTTGGTAGCTAATTTGCCGTATTATATTGCTACAAACATTATCCTGCAAGCTCTTAATGATGAGCATTGTGAGGCTTTAACGGTTATGGTTCAAAAAGAGGTTGCACTTAAATTTGCAGCCCCAAGTAGTACTAAACCATTTAGCGCTCTATCAGTAATTGCACAGAGTGCAGGTGATGTTGACATAGCTTTAGAAGTACCACCAGAGGCGTTTAACCCAGCGCCAAAAGTTGATTCGGCAGTTCTGCGAATCGTAAAAAGTAGAAGTTGTTGCAATGATAGATTTAATGCAATGTTGCGTATTGCATTTACTCATCCACGTAAAACTTTGCAAAAGAATCTCAGTTCTCATTATGAAAAGGCAAAAGTAATTTCTGCCATTGAAACACTTAATCTAAGCCCAACGGTTCGCCCTCATCAGATAGAAGTGTCAGATTACCATCAACTCTATATGCTTTTTGAAGGGAGTACGGATGGATTTACAAGAAAATAGTGATAGTGCCACAAACAGTGAGGCAAAAAATAGTCAACAAAAAAATGGTGAACAAGAAAAGAGTGAGGTAAAAAAGAGTGAGGTAGAAAAAAGAGAGAAGAAAGAGAGCGATCGTTCAGCCTACCACAAAAGTCAAAGTAAGAATAGACCTACAGGAAATCGTGAGCAAAGAAGTGGTAACTATACAAAAGGTGGCGATAATAGAAACTCTAATAACAAGAGTTCAGGAAAAGGGAATTCTCCTAGAGATTCAAAGAGAGGCGGACGCTCTAAGTTCGCAGCTGCAACTGATAAATCACTGCAAGAGTGTGTAGCAAAAAATCAAAAAATTCATGAAGCAAGATTAAATCCTAACAGTAAAATAAATATCAATAATGATGCAAAGATTAGAATAACTCCACTTGGTGGCTTGGGTGAAATTGGTGGAAATATTACTGTTTTTGAGACTGAAAAAGAGGCAATCTTAGTTGATGTAGGAATGAGCTTTCCTGATGAAGAGATGCATGGTGTAGATATTTTAGTTCCAGATTTTACATATGTGCGTCAGATTAAAGATAAGTTAGTAGCGATTATAATTACACATGGACATGAAGATCATATAGGTGCAGTTTCATACCTTTTTAAAGAGATGCAACTACCTATATATGCAACTGCCCTTCCATTAGCAATGATTGCTAACCGTTTTGAAGAGCATCATATGCAAGAGTTTAAAAAGTATTTTAGACCAATTGAAAAGCGTACTATTGTTAAAGTTGGAAATGATTTTGATCTTGAGTGGATGCACATGACTCACTCAATTATAGATGCATCTTCGCTTGCAATTACAACAGATGCGGGTACAATTATTCATACAGGTGACTTTAAAATTGACCATACTCCAGTTGATGGCTATACAGCAGATTTACATAGATTTGCTCATTATGGAGAGCGTGGTGTTTTATGTATGTTAAGTGATAGTACAAACTCTCATAACCCTGGTATGACTATGAGTGAACTTAGTGTTGCCCCTGCGTTAGACAGACTCTACGCTAAAGTAAAGGGAAGAGTTTTTGTCTCAACTTTTTCATCGAATGTTCACCGTGTCTATCAAGCGATTGAACATGGAATTAAGTATGGACGTAAGGTTTGTGTAATTGGTCGTTCAATGGAACGTAACTTAGAGCTTGCAATGAACTATGATTATATTAAATTACCATCAAGCTCATTTATTGAACCTCATGAACTTGGTCGCTATAAAGATAGTGAGATACTAATTGTTACAACTGGTTCTCAAGGTGAGCCAAATAGTGCACTTTTCCGTATGTCAATTGGCGAGCACCGACATGTAAAGATTAAGCCAACTGATACAGTTATTCTTTCAGCAAGGGCAATTCCAGGTAATGAGGGCTCAATTTCTAAAGTTGTTAATCATCTGCAGCGTGCTGGTGCACATGTTCTTCATAATGTTAGAGATATTCATGTCTCTGGTCATGGTGCACAAGAGGAGCAGAAGCTTTTAATTCGTTTGGTTCAGCCAAAATTCTTTTTACCAGTGCATGGTGAATTTAACCATATTATGAAACATAAAGATACAGCAATCTCATGTGGCGTGCAAGAGAGAAATATATATTTAATGGAGGATGGTGATCAAATTGAAGTTAGCGCACGTACTATGAGAAAAGTACGTAGTGTAAAAACTGGTAAGACCTATATTGATAATCAAAATAACCATACAATTGAAAACGATATAGTCTTAGATCGTCAATCATTAGCAACAGAGGGAATTGTAAATATTGTTGCACAAGTCTCGAAGTCAGATAGTAGACTAATAGGACATCCTCGTGTTAGTACATTTGGAATTATTGCAAATAAACAAGAACACGCTTTTGGCAATGAAATCGCTGGTGTACTAGAACAGTACATGTTAAATATTAAACCAGGTCTTATAGAGAACTCAAGAGCTATGGAAAATGATCTACGCGGTGTTGTTCGTAAGCATATATATAGAAAAACTAAAAAGTACCCAATGATAGTCCCTACTCTATTTGTAATGTAAGAAGCGTTAATAAAAAGCCAATTTCTTGGCTTTTTTAGCTTCGCATCGAAGGTGATGTGCGTAGCACCACCTGAAGAGAAAACCTATTTCAATTTCTTGGCTTTTTTAGCTTCGCATCGAAGGTGATGTGCGTAGCACCACCTGAAGAGAAAACCTATTTCAATTTCTTGGCTTTTTTAGCTTCAGCAATATATAAATTCTTTAACTTTCTTTAATAAAGAGGAGTAAATTAATCCTATTACTTACTCCTTAAGAGATTTGTCATACAATCTTTTCGAGTCTTTAGTAGACTTAAAACATACTCCCCCTAATAGAATGTTTTAGTGAGAATCTTCTTCCCCCTGAAGATTCCACCGCTACTCTCCTTTATATGCAGAAAGCCTTTTTGCTTTCTGTTTTTTAGATATAATCTCTTTCATGAATAATAAAAACAGTTATATAGAAATTGCAAAACAGACTCTTAACATTGAAGCATCTACTCTTAGCATAGCAGCATCTAAACTCGATAGTACAATAGAACGTGCAGTAGAATTGATTGCTCAAAGTAGAGGAAAACTAGTAATTACAGGTGTAGGTAAATCGGGATTAATCGGCGCTAAAATGGCAGCTACCTTTGCTTCTACTGGAACACCTAGCTTTTTTTTACATCCAACAGAAGCACTTCATGGTGATTTAGGAATGATTGATAGCTCAGATGTTGTACTAGCGATTAGTTATAGTGGAGAGAGTGAAGAACTTAGTAGTATTTTACCTCACATTAGACGCTTTAAAACAAAAATTATTGGTATGAGTAGAGATAATAACTCTACACTTGCAAAAAATTCAGATGTACATATAGTTTTAAATGTTGAGCAAGAGGCATGTCCACTTGGTGTTGCCCCTACTAGTTCAACAACCTTAACATTAGCTCTTGGTGATGCATTAGCTGTTTGTCTAATGAATAAGCGTGATTTTAAAAAGGATGACTTTGCATCTTTTCATCCCGGTGGCTCACTTGGTAAACAACTATATGTACGTGTTCAAGACTTAATGCGTAAAGATGATTTACCAATTAGCTCAGATGAGTGTTCAATGCGCACAGCACTTGTTAAAATTACTGAAGGACGTTTAGGCAATTTACTATTAGTTGATGAGTTTGGACGTTTAACTGGTATGGTTAGTGATGGAGATGTTAGACGTTCACTTATGGGTGATAGTTTTTCATTAGATGATGATGCTATTAAATATGCAAATAAAGAACCAAAAGTTATAAGTGATGCATCTATGCTTGCAAGTGAGGCACTATCTATAATAGAGACCTATAAGATTCAGATGCTAGCAGTTGTTGATACCTCAAGAAGAGTTCTTGGAGTCTTGCACATTCATGATTTAGTAGAAGCGGGAATCAAGTAATGAGATTAAATAAATTTATTGCACATAACAGCTCATATTCACGTCGAGAGGCTGAAAAAGTTATTGCTAATGGGGATGTGAAAATAGACAAAGATGTAGTAACAGATCCTGCTCGTGATGTAGATGAAGAGAGTAGGGTGTATTTGCATAATAAGTTAGTGAAAATTCGTGATGGGTTTACTGTAATTGTCTATAACAAACCTAAGGGTGAACTTGTTACAAAAAGTGATCCAAAGGGACGACGCACTATTTATGACACGTTAGGGAAAAGATATGGTGCATATATGCCAATTGGTCGTCTTGACTTTGCATCTGAGGGACTTTTACTTTTAACAGATAGCTCTGAAGTCGCTGATACATTGATGACAAGTAAACTAGAGCGTGTTTATAATATAAAAGTTAGTGGTGATGTTCCACAAGATTTACAAAATGCTATGAAAACAGGCTTGCATTTAGATGATGCAACAGCAGGGGCACACGAGCATAGTAGAACAACATCGATGGATTTTGCACCTTTTGTAGGTTTTAAAATTTTAAAAGATCATCCAAAATATTCACGCCTTAGAATAGCTTTAAATGAGGGTAAAAATAGAGAGATACGCAGATTTTTTGCCTATTTTGAAAGAGATGTTCTTGATTTACGCCGTGTATCCTTTGGTGGGATTGAATTAAATGCTCTACCTGAGGGGAAAACTAGATTTTTAGAAAAGAGTGAATATAATAGTCTACATAAATATCTAAAGCTAAAAAGGAAAGAGTCTAATGACAAAGATAGCACTAACCTCAAAACATAAAACAGAGATGATAGATATTTCAGAAGAGGTTAAAGAGGAGATTATTAAGTCTGGAGTTTCAGATGGAATATGCGTTATAACTGCTCAACATACAACAGCTTCTATAATGCTTTTTGAAAAGATGGATCCAAATTTACAAAGAGATTTTCTAAGTGAAATTAAACGAAAAATTCCAGATGATACAGCTTACTCTCATCTTGGAGGAAATGGTGCAGCTCATATGAAAGCATCATTTATTGGTAGTAGTATGACTATACCTGTATCAAATGCTGCACCAATGCTTGGCGAGTGGCAGGGGATATTTTTCTGTGATTTTGATGGGCCAAGGGAGAGAACAGTTGTTATCAGCGTTGTAAATGGCTGATTTTACCTCACTCTTGCGTCCCTCAACGCTTAATGAAATTGCTGGACAACAACATTTAGTAGCAGAAGGTGCTTCACTTAGGGTATTAATAGAAAATGCTTCTCTTGGACACAGTTTCTTCTTTGGGCCAGCTGGGGTTGGTAAAACAACACTTGCCCGTGTAATTGCAACGTCTCTTGGACTTCCTTTTTATGAACGTAATGCGACAGATTTAAAAGTTGAAGATTTACGTAAAATTTTTAAACAGTATCAAAATGCACTTGAAAAACCATTAATATTTATTGATGAGGTTCATAGACTTGCAAAAAACCAGCAAGAGGTTTTACTGCCTATTATGGAGCAAAATAGTGCACTAATAATTGGTGCATCTACAGAAAACCCATTCTTTTCATTAACTGCTGCTATGCGCTCAAGATCAATGCTATTTGAACTTTTTGCATTAGAGGCTAATGATTTAGAGGAACTTTTAGATAGAGCATTAGATGGTAGTATCATCGAATTAGATAATGAGGCAAGAGAGTATTTGATTCACTCAAGTGGCGGTGATGCTCGCGCTATGCTTAAACTGCTTGAGTTTGCTTCAAATATTAATCAAAAAATAGATGAAAAACTATTGCGTAGCTTACGTCCGACCTCTTTAAACGATGGTAGTTCTGAAAAAACTGTTCATTATGATTTAGCAAGTGCTTTAATAAAGAGTGTAAGAGGGAGTGACCCAGATGCTGCTGTTTATTACCTAGCGCGTTTAATTGAGGGTGGAGAAAACCCTGAGTTTATAGCTAGAAGGCTTGTAATACTAGCAAGTGAAGATGTTGGAAATGCAAACCCTCAGGCTCTGAGTTTGGCAACATCAACAATGCTGGCAGTTAGTCGCATTGGTTACCCTGAGGCTAGGATTATTCTCTCTCAATGTGTAATCTACCTAGCATCATCTCCAAAATCAAATAGTGCATATAGTGCTATAAATGCAGCTCAACAGGCAGTACAAAATGGGCTACTGTTAAAAGTTCCAGAGCATATATCTCAACATAATAGGGGTAAGGGTTATCTCTACCCTCATGATTATGGTGGTTGGGTTAAGCAAGAATATCTTCAAAAGCCTATGAAATTTGTTGAGTTTAAGCCCATTGGGTTTGAGCAGAAACTTATCTCTTGGTTGTCTCAAATAAAACAGGAAATAATTTAGGAACATAATTTGCTTTTTTCTATGCAAACGCGTAGGAGAAGCAAGGATGCAGATACAAAGCGCACTATCAAATTCACAAAATTATGAACCATCTTCATATGTAAATACTAAAGTCAATAGAAGTGGTGAAGATAGCCCTGAGCCAGTTATTCAAGGAGTAGTTGCCTTTGAATCAGCTGTTCCATTAAGCCAAAAAGCATACCAAATTTTTGATAAATTGACTGTAGAATATAGTACAGATGGCAGGCTAGATGCGCAAAATGCTTTTAATGATGCAATATTAAGTAATGCAGCTAATAGATATATGTCATCTCGTGGGATAGAACGACTAGATCAGCAACAAGTTGTACAACAGTTTTTTGATCAATATGGGGACTCTATGCCTGATGGAGTTATAGCATCAATGCTTAACTCTCGTATAAATGAGTCTACAAATGCTAACGAGAGAAATTTTTTAACACAATTTAGAGACCTTTTAGAAGAACCTACTATTTCATTGGATATTTCAATATAGTTTTAAGTTGTTAATAAGTATTATTATTTAAATTATTTAAAGAATAGAAATGGACAATAGTTTAAAACTTATGTTAGAAGATGAATTAGCAAGACTTCTTCAAAAGCTAAACGACAATTATCTTGATTCAAAAATTAATATATATAATGTTGAATTTACATCAACAAAGAAGATAAAATCTCTTTTTATAAGTATTATAAATAATCTACTTTTTAATAAGTTAGAAAGTGACGATGTTAGAAAAAGTATTCAATCCTCTATTCAAGAGTTATCTCAAATATATATTGATAATGATATTCCCTATGTAGTATTAATTAATGAATTAAATTTTGTTCAAAACAATCTTATGCATTTAGCTATTGCTCATAAAAATAGCGAAGATGCACTTGAATTATTTAAATTCTTTGATAATGTAGAAGAGCATGCGACAGATAATTATCTTCAAAGTTATCTATCTATTTTAAATATATATAATAATGAGCGTTTGAAAAACTTCAAAGGAACATTAGAAAATGATTTACTAAAGTATTATGAGTCTCATATTGTGTGGATGAATGATTTTACAAATGCACTTCTTGAAAAAGATGTAACAAAAATACCTCAGATTAATCATCACGATTGTGGTTTTGGAAAATGGTTAGATAGCAAAGAGGTTCATAAATATATTAGTGATGATGATGAGTATTTGAGATTATATAAAAATCATAGACAGCTGCATCATGTTGGTAGTCAGGTTTTAAATCTTCTTAAGGGAGATATAAAAGATTATCATGCTTGTTTGACATATGTTCAAAAAGCTGAGAATATATCTAAGTCGTTGGGTAATGATTTAGCACTTATAAATAATAGATACATAATAAAGATGGCAACAAAAGATCCTCTAACTGGTGTTCTAAACCGCTCACTTTTAAATGATTTATTTAATAAGCAGTATGAAATAACAGCGGCTACTCAAAATAGCTTTGTGCTTGCTATGTGTGACTTGGACCATTTTAAATCTGTTAATGATACATATGGTCATATATTTGGAGATAGGGTTCTTAAACATTTTACTAATCTTTTAAAAGAGCATTTACGTGTCTCTGATATGATAATACGCTTTGGTGGTGAGGAGTTTGTATTGATATTACCAGCTATGACTTTTGATGAGGGTTGGAAATTGTTAGATAGCTTAAGGCATACTCTTCAAAAAAGTATTATTATTCATGAAGATGAAAAAATATCTGTGACAGTTAGTATAGGAATTATAGAGATTAATCCAAAAAATGTTGTTTCAGAGTGTGGGAATAGGGTTGAATGTTATTTAAAAAAAGCAGATATACTACTTTATGAGGCAAAACAAAACGGTAGAAATAGATTAGAGGGGAGTGTTAATTAGGGCTATTATTTTTTGTAGCCTTTAAAATTAAAGGCTACAAATGTACTACTACTTTCTTGTTGTGTAAGAGATGCCTATTCTAAATCCTAAATGGTCATCTGCACTAGTAGGTGCGTCACCTTGCCTTGCATCTGAGCGAATATTATGCCCCTCTTTAATCTCATCTGGCGTTTGTCCAAATCTTCCAGCACTTCCAGCCCAAGATCCACCTTTTTGCATTTTTACTGTTTTTTCTGCTGTATATATTGGATTCGTAACTTCATCAGCTGTATAATCATAACTAGAATCATACACCCAATCATTTAGGTTACCTGCCATATCCAAGAGACCAAAAGGAGATTTCCCAGCAGGGTAGGCATCAACTGGTGAAATAATTGCATAACCATCAGTTACGCCAGCGTGTACATAGGACTGCTCTAAGTTTGGAAAATATTTTTTAAATGTCTCATCTGCATAGTTTGCCTTAGTACCATCTGGAATAGTATTGCCCCAAGGATATACACGACCATCGCTACCGCGCGCTGCATACTCCCATTCAGCAGCTGTTGGAAGTGTAAATTTTAGTCCTGTCTTTTTTGATAACCAGTTTGTATAAGCAATTGAGTCATTCCAGCTTACACTATTGACAGGAGATTTGTCATTAATTGTAATTGTAGAATATTCTGCTAAGAGATCTTTAAATGAGTTATCCCAATAATAGCCCTGCTTCTGTACAAATCCTTCATCTTCTATACTATAGACAAATGGTCCCTTATTATCACTTTTTAACATTTCAGATGAGTATTTAGTCTCTGTAACAAATTTTCTATATTGACCAATTGTTACGGGAGTTTTTGCAATCCAGTAATGGCTTAAATTAACTTTATGCTCAGGATATGGCAGATAAATACCACCAGTCTCAACTGTTGAGTATTTTGCATTACCCATTGTAAATGATCCTGCTGGCACGTAAATCATTACAATATCATCACCAAAGTCAGCTTCCCAGTATCCTGAAGAGTTTTTGACTAAAGAGTTTGCTCTACTTTTAATAAATGCTAGTTCTGCATTAGAATCTCTTGTTGTATCAGTATCTGGTGAAGTATCTACAGTAGATATTGTACTAGTAGATGGTGAATCTACTGAATCACTTGTACTTAGAGTTATATTTCGTCCATCATTAGATATAGAGATACTTTTAAATATCTTCTGAGCACTACCCCCACTAATAGCTGTCCAAGTAAAGTTAGTTAAACTATGTTCCCAAAGTGTAACACTACTTGCATCTTCACCAGAACGAGTATCTGCAATGAATACTCTACCGCTCTTAGTCATCCAAAAAAACCATTTAATTGGATGTGTACCTGTAAGCTCATCTTTATAGTTCTGTTTTTGAGAATCTGTAATTCTTGGATGCTTGTAAGAATCAGCATAAGCAGTAGACGAAAAAAGCAAAGCTGATACGATAATTGATTTAATAGTAAGTGAGTACATTTAGAGCCTTTTTGTAGTTTATAAACAGCATATTACTCATAAATTAGTTATTTTTATCTTAATAGCTAATATGATTTTTTAAAATCAAAATATATAAGATTTATATAATATTTAAATAAAAATTATGGTAGTGTTATGCTTTTAAAATTTAAACTAGGCATAATAAATGAAAAATATATTAAATGTAAAAAAGTTAAGTTTTTTAAGTATGAAATGGAAATTGGCAATTATGATTGTTATTCCGCTAGTAGTGGTTGCTTTTTTAGGTATTAACAATATTTTTTCAAATAATAAACAGTTAGAAAGTTATTCAAAATATTCAAGACTATCAAATAGTGCTCTAAATATTTCAAAACTTATCAATAGTATTCAAAATGAGCGCTTTAATGCTAGCCTATGCTTAACTAAGATAGAACCTGAAAAATATAAAAATTCAATAAGAATCACTGATGAGTTAATAGTTAAACATAAAGATATATTAAATAAGTATCCAAATGTAAGTAAGAAGCTAGAAGATTTGGACTTGATTAGGAAAAGCTTAAGCTCTAAAAATATAAATTTAGATGAACTTATCTTAGGATATTCAAGCCCAATTGATGCTCTATTATCAATGATATTTTCTATATCAAAAGAGGCTCCAGATACGCAAATGGCTCAGAAGATACAAGCATATTATTATATACTTTATGCCAGTGATGCGCAGTTGGAATCTACACTATTTGGATCTAATACATTCACTAGAGATAATTTTGATAAAGGGGTTAGATACAGCTGGCTCTCATCAATTGCATCAGAAGAGAACGCACTTAAAAAATTTCATAAACTAGCCACTAAAAAACACTCAGACAAATTAGACTCTTTACAAATTTCAGAAACCTTTAAAGAGTATAGAACTTTGAGAAAAGTTGCACTTAGTGCAGACAAAATTGGTGGTTTTAATATTGATACAGCAAAATGGCAGGAAACAGCGAAAACGTGGCTAAATAAGTTAGAAGAGATAAATGCAATTATTATAGAAGATGCAATTCCATATAGTGATGCTGGAATTAAGTGTAGACGTGTTCTTGATATATCGCTTAAGGCAGAAAAACTTTCACGTTTTATGCAGATTGAACAACTAAGTGCATCATCTTTTCTATATTCTAAAGATGATGATTCATCATTTTTGGAGTTGATGAGTAAAAATGACAAGCTTTTTGATGATTTAAATATGGAATATGATAAATTTAAAAACTTAACATTTCGCTACTCAGCACAGATGAAAAAGATTATTGAAAAGAGCGTTAATTCAGCTAGAAAACTTCAAGAGATAAGAGAGAGATTAAAAAGGTCAGAACGTGTAGATGATGCTTTAAAAAGTTATTATATATTTAGTGAGAATACAGTAGAAATGGTCAATGCAATGGGTATAAATACACAAAATGCACTTTTGGCAACACCAGTAGTAGCTTGGCAATACTTTCTTCATGCAAAAGAGGTAGCTGCAAAAAGCTCAACAATTTTACTATCAGCAATAAAAAGAGATAACTTTGCCTCTAATGATAAACGATTGTTAATTGAGCTTGCAATATATTACAATTCATATATTCAAGGCTTTAGTGACACTGATGAAAATGCTATTGCAGGTGAGCTTGAGTATATTGTTACAGATGAGTTATTAAAAGAGATTGCAAGTGTTAGAGAAAAGGTACTCTCTGTTAATACCATTGGTGGGTTTGGTATTAGTGTTACGAAATGGTTAGGTGTTGCATCTGCAAAAAATGTAGCTTTATCTAAGCTAGCTGATGATACTCATAATGACTTAATAGATTCAATTTCAGATAAACTCTCCTCACTTAGAGTAAGCAATACATTTACTATAGCTATTAATATTTTAATTCCTATTGTTGTATTAATGATTGGAATGATGATTCTTTATAATATTAATGGCTCGCTTGAGACATTTTCAGACGGTCTTAAGAACTTTTTCTCTTTTATGCGCGGAGAATCGCAGAGAAAAGATTTGAATCTCAAAGGAAGTGATGAATTTGCATTAATGGCAACTCAAATAAATGAGCAGATGAAACTTTTACAAGATGGTATTGATATTGATCGTAAGGCCATTGAAGAGGCTACTAGTGTAGCATCAATAGTAGGTAAAGGTGGATTAAGTAAGCGCATTAAATTAGAAGCTCAAAATAAATCTTTAAAAGATCTAATATCTGTTATTAATAATATGATGGACAGTATGCAAGATATTCTAATTCAATTTGTTCACGTTTTAGCAGAGGCATCTAAACATAACTACAGGGCTAAAATTAATTTAGAAGAGGGTATTGATGTTCAAGGAGAAATTGCTGAATTAGGGCATGATATTAATAGTGTTAATGAGGCAGTTTCATTAATGTTATTTGATTCACAAAAAAATAGTTTAGCTTTGCAAAATAGTTCTGAAGCTCTTAAAGAGTTTGTCCACTCTTTAAATAGTGCAGTTAAAAGTATGCAAGATGATCAAGTAGTTGCTAATGAGACATTAGATCAGATGATTGAGATGATTCATAGTTCTAAGGAGCAATTTAGTGTGGTAGCGACACAAAGTGACGCTGTTGTTCAAGTTGTTGATGTTATTAAAGATATTGCAGGGCAGACAAATCTATTAGCACTTAATGCGGCAATTGAAGCAGCTAGAGCGGGCGAGCATGGGAGAGGTTTTGCTGTTGTTGCTGATGAGGTAAGAAAGTTAGCTGAACGTACACAACACTCTCTTGATGAGATTAATGGTTATATTAGCACTCTTGGACAATCAATATCTCAGGTTTCAGAAGAGACATCAACACAGACAGCGCAGATTGCTAAAGTAAATGAGGTAATGAACTCTTTAGATGAGATGGTTGGATATATTAGTAATATATCAGGTGATATTGATAAAGCTTCAAAGGAGACCTCTGTAGTTGCAGAGGTTATAGTGACTAATTTGGAGGCTAAACAGTTTCATGGTAAAAAGTAAATAAGTATATTAATCTAATTTTAAATACAAATCAGATATTATTCGCTTCCGTCAAAAATTGCCCTATGTTTTGTAGCTAAGGCAAACCAACCAAAAGAACGGAAGAAAAATAAAGGAATGAATAGTGCCAACTATTAATCAATTAATTCGCAAAGAGCGAAAAAGGGTGATTAAAAAATCAAAATCACCTGCATTAGAAAGCTGTCCGCAACGTCGTGGCGTGTGTACTCGTGTATATACAACTACGCCTAAAAAGCCAAACTCGGCTTTACGTAAAGTTGCAAAAGTACGTCTAACTACAGGATTCGAAGTAATTAGTTACATTGGTGGTGAGGGTCACAACCTTCAAGAACACTCAATTGTACTAGTTCGTGGTGGTCGTGTAAAAGATTTACCTGGTGTTAAGTATCACATCGTTCGTGGTGCATTAGATACTGCTGGTGTTGCTAACAGAAATGTTGCTCGTTCTAAATATGGAACAAAAAAGCCAAAGAAATAGTAAGTTTTGATTGATGCAGGTTTCAGACATCGGTGCTGAGAACTTGAGTAAATTTAACAACATAATTAAATTGAAGGATTTAACGTGAGAAGAAGAAAAGCTCCCGTACGTGAAGTAATGCCAGATCCATTATACAATAGTATAATAGTTACTCGTTTTGTAAATAAGTTGATGAAAGATGGCAAAAAGAGTGCTGCTGAAAAAATCATCTATAATGCTTTAGCGCATATTAGCTCTAAAGATGAATTAGAGGGAATTGAAGTTTTTACAGCGGCTATTGAAAATGTTAAACCAATTTTAGAGGTTAAGAGCCGTAGAGTTGGTGGTGCAACATATCAAGTTCCAGTTGAAGTTCGTCCTGTTCGTCAGTTATCACTGGGGATCAGATGGTTGGTTGATGCGTCTCGTAAAAGAAACGAGCGTACTATGGCATTACGTTTAGCTAATGAGCTAATGGATGCCGCTACAAATAAAGGTTCTGCTTTCAAGAAGAAAGAAGATACATATAAAATGGCTGAAGCAAATAAAGCTTTCGCTCATTACCGCTGGTAGGGAGAGAGTATGGGAAGAAGTACAACGCTTAACGACGTTAGAAATATTGGTATCGCTGCGCATATTGATGCTGGTAAAACTACTACAACTGAACGTATTCTTTTTTATACGGGAATCTCACATAAAATTGGTGAGGTTCACGATGGTGCTGCTACTATGGACTGGATGGAACAAGAGAAAGAGCGTGGTATTACAATTACTTCAGCTGCAACTACTTGTTCGTGGGAAGGTAAGCAGATTAATATTATAGATACTCCAGGCCACGTTGACTTTACAATTGAAGTTGAACGTTCTATGCGTGTTCTTGATGGTGCAGTATCTGTTTTCTGTGCTGTTGGTGGTGTTCAGCCACAATCTGAGACTGTATGGCGTCAACGTAACCGTTACGGTGTGCCATCACTTGTTTTTGTTAACAAAATGGACCGTACTGGTGCTGATTTTTATATGGTTGAAGAGCAGATTAAAAGTCGCCTAAAAGGTAACCCAGTTCCAATTCAACTTCCAATTGGTGCAGAAGAAAATTTTCAAGGTATTATTGATCTTGTAAAAATGAAAGCTATCGTTTGGGATCAAGATGCTGCTATGGGTTCTAACTACCATGTAGAAGAGATTCCAGCTGACCTTGCTGATAAAGCTGATGAGTATCGCGAAAAGATGATTGAATCAATCGCTGAGACTGATGGTAATGAAGAGCTGATGGAAAAATTCTTAGAGGGTGAAGATATTTCTGAGGATGAAATCGTTGCAGCAATTAAGTCAGCAACTCTTGGAATGAACATTGTTCCAATGACTTGTGGAACAGCATTTAAAAACAAAGGTGTTCAGACTCTACTTGACGCGGTTGTTGCATATATGCCAAATCCACTTGAATCAAAAGCGATTACAGGTACTATGGAAGATGATGAGGAGACAGAGATTACTGTTGAATCAACTGATGATGGTGAAGTTGCTGCTCTTGCATTTAAAATTATGACTGACCCATTTGTTGGACAGCTTACTTTTGTTCGTATGTACCGTGGTGTAATGGAGAGTGGAACATATCTTTACAATACAACTAAAAATAAAAAAGAGCGTATTGGTCGTCTTCTTAAGATGCACGCTAATAAACGTGAAGAGATTAAAGAACTTTATGCTGGAGAGATTGGTGCGGTTGTTGGTCTTAAAGCTACAACTACTGGTGATACTCTTGCTGGTGAAAAAGATAAAGTAATATTAGAGAGAATGGATTTCCCAGATCCAGTTATATCTGTTGCGGTTGAACCTAAAACTAAAGCAGATCAAGAAAAAATGGGTATCGCATTACAAAAACTTGCAGCAGAAGATCCAAGCTTTAGAGTTTCAACAGATGAAGAGTCAGGTCAGACTATTATTTCAGGAATGGGTGAACTTCACCTAGAAATTCTTGTTGATAGAATGATGCGTGAATTTAGCGTTGAAGCTGAAGTTGGTAAGCCACAAGTTGCATATCGTGAGACAATTCGTAAAGAAGTTAATCAAGAGTACAAGTATGCAAAACAGTCAGGTGGTCGCGGTCAATATGGTCACGTATTTTTACGTATTATGCCAGTTGAGCCAGGAAAGGGTTATGAATTTTTTGATGAAACAAAAGGTGGATCAGTTCCTCGTGAATTTATTCCTGCTGTTGATAAAGGTATTCAAGAAGCGCTTCAAAATGGTGTAATGGCAGGTTATCCTGTTGTTGATGTTCAAGTTGCGCTATATGATGGTTCTTACCATGATGTTGATTCAAATGAGATGGCATTTAAACTTGCTGCATCTATGGGTATGAAAGAGGGTTGTCGTGCTGCGAAACCTGTAATTTTAGAGCCTCAGATGAAAGTTGAAGTTGAAGTTCCTGAAGACTATATGGGTGATGTAATCGGTGACCTTAACCGTCGTCGTGGACAAATTAACTCAATGGACGATCGTCTTGGAAATAAAGTAATTGACGCATTTGTACCATTATCTGAAATGTTTGGTTACTCTACAGATTTACGTAGTAGTACTCAAGGACGTGGAACATACTCTATGGAGTTTGACCACTACGAAGAAGTTCCAAAAAGCGTTGCAGAAGAGATTGTTAAAAAACGTAACGGCTAAATTGTTTTCCCCTCTCGGGGAAAAGTTCTAAGAATCACAAAAAACTACTTATCAATGTCCCGATAGCTCAGCAGGATAGAGCACAAAATTCCTAATTTTGAGGCCATGCGTTCGAATCGCATTCGGGACACTCTTTAAAACTCTAAACTAAAGTTATGGCTAAATTAAGAAACTTTTTGATATTTTAAATAATTTTTATAGGCTTAAAACAAACTTGCTGTTCATGAAACAAAATTTATTATTACTATACCAATGGAGAGTAAAGATGTCTGATGAATTAATGTTTGTGTCAGAAGATGAGGATAAAACTGGTCTGCTATCATCGTGGAAAGTTCTTATTGTAGATGATGATGATGCTATTCATATTATTACAAATAGAGCTATACAAGATATTATAGTTTTTGATAAAAGCTTAGATATATATAATGCAAAAAGTGCACAAGAGGCTAAAAAATTACTTTCTGAACATAATGATTTTGCCCTAGCATTAATAGATGTTGTAATGGAGACACCAACAGCAGGACTTGACCTTGTAAACTATATTCGAAATGATCTAAAAAATGAAATGATACGTTTAGTTATACGCACAGGACAACCTCATGAAGCACCAGAACAAGAAGTTATATCAAAGTATGATATAAATGATTATAAAGAGAAGACTGAACTATCTGCACTAAAACTATTTACAATGTTAAGAACATCTATTGAGCAATATAATCAATTACTTCAATTGCAAATAAATCAAAACTACCTTCAAAATGTTTTTGAAGCAACGCCAAATATTATGATAATAACTGATGGAGAAAAGATAGATAGAGCCAATATAGCAATGCTTGAATTTATAGGATATGGTTCGATTGAAGAGTTTAAAGAGAAACATGACTGTATTAGTGATATGTTTATAGAAGCTGAGGGTTTGTTAAGTCCTATTATGAGTAATATAACTTGGTTGGAATATACACTTGAAAATCAGAAAGTACTTCATAAAGTTAAAATGTTAAAAGGCAATAAAAAGTATTCGTTTTTAGTTCGGGCAAAGCCATTAACTATAAATAAGAATAAAAAAAGCGTGGTTACTTTTACAGACGTTACTGAGTTAGATGAAGCCTATAAAGCGCTCAATGAAAAAGATGAAATAATGCTATCACAGTCTCGTAACGCTGCTATGGGAGAGATAATCAGTATGATAGCTCATCAATGGAGACAACCGATAAGTACAATAGCTATGGGGATTAATAATATATTAATAAATATAGAGATTGAAATGATTGATGTCAATGTACTAAAAGATAGTGCAAGCAAGATACTTAAACAGACTCAAGAGTTGTCAAAAATTATAGATGACTTTAGAAGTTTCTTTAAACCAAATAAACAGATTGAGAATGTCTTGATAGAGGATGTCTTTAAAGATGTATATTCTGTCATAGGTCAGTCACTAGAGTATAACCATATTAAAATAGTTACACATTACAATAGTAGTAAAAACATACAAACATACTCAAACGACTTAATGCAGGTATTTATTAATATAGTTAAAAATGCTAAAGAGGCTATGGAGGAGAATGGTATAGAGGATGGTAAAATTAATATTTTTATAGATGATATAAAAAATGCAGTATCTATAAAAATATGTGACAATGCAGGTGGTATAAAAGGTGACATTATAAAACATATTTTTGAACCTTACTTTTCAACAAAAAGTGAAAAAAATGGAACAGGTTTAGGTCTTTATATGAGCAAAACTATTGTAGAAAAACATTTACATGGCATTTTCTATGTTAAGAGTATTGATAGTGGTGTTTGTTTTATTATAGAGTTACCATACACTATAGGAAATGAAGAAAAAAATATATAATGAAAAAAATGTGTACCTAATTATTGTATATTTAATTTTATAATGACTATATAAGTTATAAATTGTTAGTATATTGTGCTTTACTTATTACATGTATAAAAAGGTTTTACTTTGAATTCATTGACAAGAAGAGATTTTTTAAAAAAAAGTACTACACTAGCTGCCGGAGCAGCCATTACTTCACTAAGTTTTCCAGCTATTTTACATGCTAAAAATAAATATCCTACAATTAAAGTTGTTGGTACTCATGTTACTCTTCAAGAGGACATACGTAAAAAGGCACAAGAAGATTTAGGAATAAATATTGAATTTTATCCTGGAGGAAGTGCAGAAGTTATTTTAAAAGCAATTACAGATCCAAGTTCGTTCGATATATATGAACAATGGTCGAATAGTATTCGAGTTCTGCACCAAGCTGATGCAATTCAACCACTTGATATTAAACGATTAAAGTATTGGGATGAGATAAACTCTTTATCTAAGACTGGGAAAATATCTCCTAATGCAAGTTTTGGTGCAGGAGATGTACCAAATAAGATTTTATATGTTCAAAAAGATGGTTCACTAGGGCCTAAAGCTACTAATCAGATTAGTTTTATGCCATATGTTCATAATGTTGATTCATTTGGTTATAACAGCGCAGTTATTCCAAGAGGAGTACCATATGAGACAGAAAGTTGGGCTTGGCTACTTGACAAACGGTATCATGGTCGCGTAGCATTAGTTAATGAACCTACAATCGGGATTTTTGATGCTGCACTTGCAGTTGAAGCTAAAGGATTGATGAAATTTAAAGATATAGGAGATATGAGTAAGAAAGAGATTGATCAACTTTTTAAGATACTTATAGATTATAAACAAAAAGGACACTTTAGAGGTGTTTGGTCATCAGTTCCACATTCAGCTGAATTAATGGCAACCAATCAAGTTGATATTGAAAGTATGTTCTCTCCTGCAGTATCTACTTTGAATGGTATGGGAGTACCATGTGTTTATGCAGCGCCAAAAGAGGGTTATCGTGCGTGGCATGGAGTTATGTGTTTGTCTAGTGAATCTAAAGATGAGCGAAAAGATGCAGCTTATGAGTATATGAATTGGTGGCTATCTGGCTGGGCAGGAGCATTTATAGCACGTCAAGGATATTATATTTCAAATCCTGAACGTGCACGTAAACATATGAGTAGTTATGAGTGGGATTATTGGTATGCGGGTAAATCAGCTATTAAAGATTTAAGAGGAACAGATGGTAAAGTATCTGTACGTAAGGGAGATTTACGTAATGGAGGATCTTATGTAAAAAGATTTGAAAATATTGCTGTATGGAATACAGTGATGCCAAACTATGATTATACGGTTAACAAATGGAATGAATTTGTAACAAAAAGAGCATAGGTTTGATAATAATGAATATCTTCTCAAACACTCTTAGAAAAAAAATATATTTTTTATCTATTTTATCAAGCATCTTTTTCATTGGTATAGCATATATTGCGTATAATAATTTAATAAATTTATCTAAAAGTTTTGATGATTTTGCTCAAATAAACAGTCAAGCTCAAAGTTACATTGAGCTAACTAAGGATGTAGAGAAGTTAAAAGGGAATGTTCAATCTTTTACATATAGTGGATACAAAGGTTCAGCACAAGAAGCAAAAAAGCTTTATGAAAAAATAACTAACTTTTTTGTAAATACTCAGCTACGAAAAGAGACAGAAGTTGATAAGAGTTTGTTAGCGATAGAGCTTCATCTTAAAAAATATTTTGATACATTTAAAGAGGTAGAAAGACAAAAAAAAGTCCAAAAGGATCTTAAAAAACTCAAAAGAGATCTTCATGAAAAGTTAATTGATAAACTTTATAAATATTCACAAACTACTTACAAGAAAAGTCTTATTTTAAAAAATATAAATGATGAAATTTTTAAAGCAGAAAAATATTCTTTATATTATTTTGACACCATGGATACAGATTATATAAAACAATATAAAGAAGTAATAAGTAAAACAAAAAAAAATCTTAGTAAGTTAAAAAATAAAGAAGTAGATGTTGAAAAAGTTTATCAGTTAAAAGAGTTATCAAACATATTAAAACAATATTCTAAAATCTTTTTAAAAACTGTACAACAAGTGCGTAGCTATACATTTCTTATAAATGTTGTTATGTCAGCTGAACTGTATGAAGTTTTATATTATGCAAATATTATTCATAATACATCATTATCAATAATTGAAAAGATTGAAAATAACGTTGATACTAATATATCTGATTCTACAAAAATATTTTTATTACTTGGAGTATTATTTTTTATTTTTATGCTTACAGCTTCTTTGATTATTACAAATAGTATTGTTAATCCAATTACATTACTAACTGAATCTTTTAAGAAATTAACAAAAGGTGAGACTGATTTTAAAATTCTAGAGTATTCAGTTAATGATGAAATTGGAGACTTAAGTACTGCTGCTGTAGTTTTTCAAGAGAAGAATAAAGAACTCCAAAAATATCAAACTGAACTAGAAAAACTTGTAATTTCACGTACTGAAGAGTTAACTAAAGCACAGAACCATTTAATAGAATCTGAAAAAATGGCTTCATTAGGCTCTTTAGTAGCAGGTATATCACATGAAATTAATACACCAGTTGGGTTAAGCCTAACTGGTGTATCTTATATAAATGAAATAACAAACAATATAATAAAAGATGTTGAAAACAATAATCTAAAGCAGTCATCATTTAAAAAATATTTAGAAGATGTTAGAGTGATGTCTGAAACTATGGAGAAATCTTTAAATGATGCAACTGAGCTTATCAAATCATTTAAGCAAATTTCTGTTGATCAACATGCCGAGCAAATACGAGATTTTAAGCTACACAATTATGTAGAAGATGTTTTATTAAGCCTTAAAAATAATATCAAACATACGCATATAGATATAACTAATAATATTCCAATTGAACTAACTTTACACTCTTATCCAGGTATATTTTCTCAGATTTTTACAAATTTAATAATGAATTCAATAGTACATGCTTTTGATGAAGATCAAAAAGGTAATATTTATATTGAGGCCATTACGAATGATAATAATCTAATGCTAACATATATTGATAATGGAAAAGGTATGGATGATAATACCATCAAGCATATATTTGATCCATTTTTTACAACTAAAATGGGACAAGGTGGGAGTGGACTAGGAATGTATATTATTTATAATCTTATTACTCAAAAGTTAAATGGAAATATAGTGTGCCAAAGTAAAATTACCCAAGAAACAAAATTTATTATTACTATACCAATGGAGAGTAAAGATGTCTGATGAATTAATGTTTGTGTCAGAAGATGAGGATAAAACTGGTCTGCTATCATCGTGGAAAGTTCTTATTGTAGATGATGATGATGCTATTCATATTATTACAAATAGAGCTATACAAGATATTATAGTTTTTGATAAAAGCTTAGATATATATAATGCAAAAAGTGCACAAGAGGCTAAAAAATTACTTTCTGAACATAATGATTTTGCCCTAGCATTAATAGATGTTGTAATGGAGACACCAACAGCAGGACTTGACCTTGTAAACTATATTCGAAATGATCTAAAAAATGAAATGATACGTTTAGTTATACGTACAGGACAACCTCATGAAGCACCAGAACAAGAAGTTATATCAAAGTATGATATAAATGATTATAAAGAGAAGACTGAACTATCTGCACTAAAACTATTTACAATGTTAAGAACATCTATTGAACAATATAATCAATTACTTCAATCGCATGAAAAGTATGAAGAGACCTACAAAAAAATGACAACTAATCAGGTCACACAGTTACCTAATAGATTAAAGTTAAATGAATTTTTAGATACAGGTGGAGTTAAATCATTAATATTAATAAATATAGATGGATTTAGTCTTATTAACGATACGCAAGGGTTTGAAGCTGGTAATGAGCTACTAAGAAAATTTGCACACTTTATGGAAGAAACATGTACAACAGTAGGAAGTGTATTTCATTTAGAGGCAGACCATTTTGTTCTATTTGCCTGTAATGATAAACTAACTTTACTCGATCATGAATATATAGAATCAATTAAAAATTTAATTCAAAAAAACACTTTTAATATTGATGGTGTTGATATAAATATTTCTGTTACCATGGGGTTAGCAGTTAATCAAACTGGTAATCTTATTCAGAAGGCTGAGCTTGCTCTAAAAGAGGCAAAGGTATATGAGGAGGGAAATACAACTGAATATTCTGAAAATATGAAAATTGTTAAAACAATAGAAAATACTATATTATGGAAAAAACGTGTACATGACGCTATCGAAGATAGTAGAATTTATAGTTATTATCAACCTATTGTAAATTTAAAAGATAATAGTATTATCAAGCATGAAGCATTGGTAAGATTAGAGTATGAAGGTGTTGTGTATACTCCCTACCATTTTTTAGATGCGGCTAGAGCAAGTGGACAAATTTTTGAAATATTTAAGATTATGTTTATAAATGTATGTATACAGATACAAAATGGTAAAGGTGATTTTTCAATAAATGTTGATAAAAGCGATTTATTGAACCCTGACTTTTTACCTTTTATTAAAAATAATTTAGAAAAGTTTAATATAGAACATGGTCAAATCACTTTAGAGATATTAGAAAACAAAAGTCTTTCAAAAAATAAAAAGATACATAACTTTTTATTGGAACTAAAAGAGTTAGGTTTCGAGATAGCAATTGATGACTTTGGAGCTTACTGCTCAAACTATTCACAACTTATTAGTGTTCCATTTGACTATATAAAGATAGATGGAGAGTTTATTAAGGATTTAGACACAGATGCTAAAAGTAAGATAATAACACACACAATATTAGATTTTTCACATGAAATGAACATTCCGGTAATAGCTGAATTTGTTCATTCAAATAGAATAAAAGATATTATTAAAGAGATGGGAATTGATTTAGGACAGGGTTATATTTTTAGTAAGCCTGTTGCTTCTTTGTAAAAAATTGTAATAATCCACTACATGACCTAATATAGATGTAATTTTAACAAAAAATATTATTTTTAATTAATATATTGTTAAGTATTTTTAGTATAGACTAATTTTTATGAGAATTTTTTATTTTTTTATATTAATTGGTTTAGCCTTTACAGGCTGTACAGATAAAAAAGAACCAATATCTACTTTGCATTTGGGAAGTACAGTTTGGCCAGGGTATGAGCCACTATTTCTTGGTCAAAAAAAGAATATTATAGATAAAAAGAGTATACATCTAGTAGAGTATATATCATCTTCTCAAACACTACGGGCTTTTAGACGTGGACAGATAGATGCTGCTGCATTAACACTGTATGATGCGTTACTTCTTTTAAGTGAAGGTATAGGGATAAAAGTTGTTTTAGTTTTTGATGTCTCAAATGGCGGTGATGTAATAATTTCTCAAAATAGGTTTTTGCACTTTAAAGATTTATACGGAAAAACTATTGGACTAGAAAAGAGTACCATGGGACTTCATGTACTCTCAAAAGCACTAAAAATAAATGACATGAAAATAGGTGATGTAAAAATTAAAAAGTTTGAGGGCTATGAGCATGAGAGAGCATTTGAAAAAAGGGAGTTGGATGCTATTGTGACATATGAACCTATGAGAAGCAGAATGTTAAAAGAGGGTGCTAATGAGGTGTTTTCTAGCAAAGAGATGCCAAACGAGATAATAGATGTATTAATTATAAGAGATGAATATCTAAATAAACACCCTAAACAGATAAAAAAACTTATAGTAGATTGGTATAGAACATTAGAGTACTATAAAGCTAATATAGTTGAATCTAATACTTTTTTTGCTAAACGATTGAAGTTAGATCCAAAAGATGTTAATGGATCTTTTGATACTTTGATATTGCCAAGCAAAGAGGAGAATATAAAGTTATTAAATGAGGGGGAGACTCCATTTCTATTAAAGGTCTCAGCTAATATAGAGGGCTTAATGTTCGCTGATAGATTAATTGACAAAGAACTTCCTATTGATTCATTACTAGATTATGATTTGTCAAAACTATATGATATTAAATAGGTAGAGATAAGTTAGTATGCTGTCTATAAAATATATTATTTCAATATTTGTATTTTTTCTTACAGTTGGAGAGATTGCCTATTTTTATATTTCAAGTTCAAAAACATTAAGTGCGAATATAGAGAAAGAGCATATGGACTTTATGAGAAAAAGTATGTTGTCCTATCAAGAAAGTATAGAATACTTCATACGAGACGATAATTTTGAAAAAATAAGAGAAGATATTACCTCTTTAGGGTTTGATGAAAAACTAATAGAAGCTATTTTGATTAATGTGAAAGGTATCGTAGATGCGTCAATACATTTAGAGCATGTAGGTGAAAGACTAGAAGATGAGTTAGAGCATAATAGAGACATTATAGGTTCTATTGGAATTAATTACATAAAAGATGATATATATTTGGACAATAAGAGTCATAAGCTTAATATTTTTAATGACAGAACAAATCACAAACTTATAGGCACATGCCCCATAAATTACGGGATAAGTAGTACAAATAGTTATCTCAATCGAAATGGTATACTAATCATGATTAGGGATACAAGTGGTATAAATGTAGAAGTTAATGAAATTTTACAAAAACAGTTGTTCCCATTAATAATCTTTATGATTTTTATATCTATCTTATTTGGGTTAATTTTACATCTATATATAACAAAACGTATAAATACTCTTGAGCTTAAAGGCAGACTCTATAGTAAAGATAATCATGATGTAGATTTTACAGTTGGTGGGAATGATGAGATAACTAAGCTGGGTCAAACATTTAATTTAATGGTTAAAGATATAGAGCTGCAAAATAGATTAATAAAAGAGAAAGAGAAACATTTAGAACTTACTTTAGATAGTATAGGAGATGCTGTAATTGCTACAGATACCTTAGGAAATATTACACGGATTAATCCAACGGCACTTAGGTTGACTGGTTATACTTATGGTGATGCTATTGGATCTAGTATATATGATGTCTTTAATATTTATAACTCTGAAACTAATAGAACAGAAGAGAATCCAGTAAAAAAAGTTTTACGACTTGGTATTGTTGTAGGGTTAGCTAATCATACAGTTCTAAAATCAAAAAATAATATAGAGCATCAAATTTCAGATAGTGGCGCTCCTATTGTTAATGAAGATGGTAAAACAGTTGGTGTTATATTAGTTTTTAGAGACGTAACACAAGAGTATAAAACACAAAAAGAGCTTAATAAATATAGAAATGAATTAGAGACAATAGTCTCTTCACGTACTAAGGAGTTAAATAAAGCACAGGAGCAACTAGTAGAATCTGAAAAAATGGCATCATTAGGCTCTTTAGTATCTGGTATTGCTCATGAAATAAATACACCTGTTGGTCTTAGTTTAACTGGCATAACGCATATTAAAGAGTTGACAAATAATATAATTAAAGAGTTAGAGAATCAAACTCTTAAGCACTCTTCACTCTCAGAGTATCTTAAAGATGTTAGCTCAATGTCTACATCTATGAATAAATCATTGATTGATGCAGCTCAATTGATTAAATCTTTTAAGAGAATTTCTGTTGACCAACATGGAGAACAGATACGAAAGTTTAATTTACACTCTTATGTAAATGATATTCTATTTAGCCTTAAAAATGAGATTAAACATACGCATATAGAGATTACGAATAGTGTTGATATAGGCTTAAATCTAAACTCATATCCTGGCATATTTTCGCAGGTTTTAACTAACTTAATCATTAATTCAAAAATACATGCTTTTGATGAAGATGAAAATGGAGCTATCATAATTAGTACTAAAATTGAGGATGAAAAGTTAAGCTTAATATATGAAGATAATGGTAAAGGTATGACACAAAAAGTTATAAAACATATATTTGACCCTTTCTTTACAACTAAAATGGGTCAAGGTGGAAGTGGCCTTGGGATGCATATTATTTACAATTTAGTAACACAAAAACTGCGTGGTACGATTAAATGTTATAGTGCACTTGAAAAGGGAACGAAATTTATAATTAATATACCTATTGAGGAATGATAATGTCTGATGAACTAATATTTGCTCCAGAAAAAAGAGTTTTAAGTGAAGAGTTGTCCTCTTGGAAAGTTTTGATTGTAGATGATGATGAAGATATACATGTTATAACAAATAGTGCTATAAAAAATATTATTGTTCATAATAAAAAGCTGAAGATATACAATGCTAAAAGTGCGCAAGAGGCTAAAGAGATACTTGTAGAACATAAAGATTTAGCTTTAGCCTTAATTGATGTTGTTATGGAGACACCAGTAGCAGGATTAGACTTAGTTAATTATATTCGCAATGATCTTAAAAATAGAATGATACGTTTGGTTATACGTACTGGGCAACCAAATGAAGCACCAGAACAAGAAGTTATAGAAAAATATGATATAAACGATTACAAAGAGAAAACAGAGTTATCTTCAAGAAAACTATTTACTACAATAAGAACGTCAATTGAACAGTTTAATCAATTAATGGAATTAGAAGAGAAGTATGAAGAGACATATAAAAAAATGACAACTAATCCAATTACAGGCTTGCCAAATAGAGTGAAGCTTAATGAACTTTTGGATACAGATGGAGAAAAATCTTTAATAATACTTAATATAAATGGGTTTAGTCTTATAAATGACTCATTAGGTTTTGAATCTGGTAATATGTTGTTGAGAAAATTTTCCAAATTCCTTAAGTTGACATTTTCTGATTTAGCAACTGTATTTCATTTAGAGGCTGACCACTTTATTCTGTACTCTTGTACAGAACAGCTAAAATTAATAGACAATAAGTTTATAGAGTCAATTAGATACACAATTCAAAATAATATTTTTCTAATAGATGGGATTGAAACACATGTTTCTGTAACGTTGGGGTTAGCTGTTAATGAGACAGGTAATCTTATTCAAAAAGCAGAACTTGCTCTAAAAGAGGCAAAAGTATTTGCTGATGGAAATACTCAAGAGTATTCGCAAAGTTTACAAATTGTTAAGACGATTGAAGAGACTTTAACATGGAAAAAGCGTCTGCATGATGCTATTTTAGATAACAGAATCTATAGTTACTATCAACCTGTAAAAAGCTTGGTTGATAATAGTATATTAAAACATGAAGCTTTGGTTCGTTTGGAGTATAATGGTGAGATTTATAAACCTGAGCACTTTTTAGATGCAGCAAAAGCTAGTGGACAACTCTTTGAGATATTTAAAATTATGTTTATTAATGTTTGTATGCAGGTAGAGAGTGGTAAAGGCAAATTCTCTATTAATGTAGATAAAAGTGATTTATTAAATCCAAATATACTCTCATTTATAGAAGAGAGTATGAAAAAATATGGTATCGAAAAAAACTACATTACATTAGAAATTTTAGAAAATGAGAGTTTTTCTAAAAATAAAAAGTTACATAGTTTGTTATATAACTTAAAAGATTTAGGTTTGGATATTTCAATCGATGACTTTGGAACGCGCTGTTCAAACTATTCTCAGATTGTCGATATTCCAATTAACTATATAAAAATAGATGGACAATTTATAAAAGATATAGATACCAATATAAAAAGTAAGATTGTAACTCATACTATACTTGATTTTTCTCGTCAAGCTAATATTCCAGTAATTGCTGAGTATGTGCACTCAGAAAAAATAAAAAATATGATAAAAGAGATGGGAATTAATTATGGACAAGGATTTTACTTTAGTGAGCCAATCGCAAAAATCAAGTAGGAAGTTCATGTGTGAATTTAAAATATGAGTGAAAAGCTATATAACCTTTTAGAAAATCCAAAGCATAAATCATTTATGAGAATTAATTTTCTCATTTATGGATTAATAATTTTAAATCTTTCTGCTATTGCATTAGAATCTATTGATGAAGTTCGTATGAGCTATAAAGCTACTCTTGAAAATATTGAGCATTTCACGATGATAATCTTTAGTATTGAATATATCCTTAGATTAATTGCTGCAAAACATACACAGATATACAGGTCAAATGGTCTTTTTGGTTATTTAACTTCAACAACACACCTGATTGACTTTATTGCATTGCTACCATACTATGTTACATTCTTTGGTTTTAACTCTACATTTTTGAGAGGATTTAGGCTTTTGAGAGTATTTAAACTTTTGCACATGAATAAACTGTCAAAATTCGATGACTTATTAAAAAAAATTTTTAGAGAGAGAAAAGAGGAGTTTTTATTCCTTTTAGCCTTTACTATGGTTGTATTGATAGTAGTTAGTTTTTTAGTTTATCATTTTGAGCATGAAGTGCAACCAGAAGTCTTTACAAGTATACCCGAGACTATCTGGTGGTCAGTTGTAACTTTAACAACAGTTGGTTATGGAGATATGTACCCAATTACAGCAGTTGGTAAATTTTTAACCTCTATTTTCGTACTTTTAGGTGTGGCATTTGTCGCAATCCCAAGTGCGATACTCGCATCATCTTTTGTTGAAGAGTTTGAAAAAAAGAGAGATGAGGATAAAAAAGTTAGGTGCTATAAATGTAAATCAAGAAAAATAGAGATTAAAAATGTAGATTTAACCTCTGTTGATGGTAAAACCTTTCAAACGCTAATGCACAAATGTAATAATTGCGGAAATCATTGGGGTACATTTACTTAAACAGTTAGCTTAAATAAAGATGCTTAAATTAAAGTGATTTTAGATAGCATTGCAAATTAATAGTCTTTCGATTTCTCACCTTAAGAATACTTCAATTTACATAATATAAAAAGGTATTATTTGTCATTTACAACACTTGGGCTCTCAGAGCCACTATTGCGCGCTATTGCCGAACAAGGCTACACAGAACCTACTCCTATTCAAAAACAGGCTATCCCTTTAATTTTAAGCAATAAAGATGTCTTAGCTGGTGCACAAACTGGAACAGGTAAAACAGCAGGCTTTACTTTGCCTCTTTTAGAACAGTTACATCAAGCAACTCCATTAAAGGGTAAACCTCCTGTAAGAGCGCTTATTCTGACTCCTACACGTGAGTTGGCGGCTCAAGTTGGTGAAAGTGTTAAGACCTATGGTAAATATTTACCATTTAAGGCGACTATTATTTTTGGTGGGGTTGGTATTCACCCTCAAATTGCAACTCTTAAGAAGGGTGTAGATATAGTTATAGCGACACCTGGTAGGCTACTAGACCTTGCGGGTCAAAAAGCAATTGACCTATCAAGTATTGAGCATTTTATACTTGATGAAGCAGATAGAATGTTAGATATGGGTTTTGTTCATGACATTAAAAAGGTTCTTGCACTTTTGCCAAAAAAACGTCAAAACTTACTTTTCTCTGCTACATTCTCTAGTGAAATAAAGAGATTAGCAGATAATCTTCTAAACTCTCCAACTCTAATTGAAGTTGCTCGAAGAAATAGAGCATCTGAAAGTGTTGAACAGGTAGTCCATCCAGTTGACAGAGAGCGTAAGCGTGAGCTGTTAGCACATTTAATCAAAGAAAATGATTGGCGTCAAGTTCTTGTATTTACACGTACTAAACATGGAGCAAATCGTCTTAGTGCACAACTTGAGAAAAATAAAATAAGTTCTGCTGCAATTCATGGAAACAAGAGTCAAAGTGCGAGAACAAAAGCGTTAGATAACTTTAAAAAAGGTTATGTTCGTGTATTAGTAGCAACAGATATTGCAGCGCGTGGTATAGATATTGACCAACTTCCTCATGTTGTAAATTTTGAGCTACCAAATGTCCCTGAAGATTATGTTCACCGAATTGGTAGGACTGGGCGTGCTGGAAATGAGGGCGAGGCTATGTCTTTAGTCTGTGTTGACGAACATAAGCTTTTAAAAGATATTGAAAAACTTATAAAAAAAGAGATTCCTAAAGTCGTTGTTGATGGATTTAAGCCAGACCCATCAATAAAAGCTGAGCCAATACAGCAAAAGAGTCAAGCTCACAGAAATAGGGCAAATTCAACTAATGCTCCGAAGCAGGCACGCTCACACGCTGATAGAAATAGGCAATCAAGAAGAGATAAAAGAAACTCTGCACCTAGCAAAGAGAGTAGAAACCACAGAGGAGGTAATAGATAATGGCACGAACTAATTATTCGTATGAAAAACGAGGTAGAGAACTAGAGAAACAGAAAAAACAGGAAGAAAAACGCCAGAAAAGATTGGCTAAAAAAGATGAAGGTGTAGAGAAGCAAGAAGAGTTATCTCCTGCTCAGACAGAGCCAACTTCAGATTAATCCATCCAGCGTCTTGGGTCATACCCATCAGTTGGGCGCTTAATATCTTTTTTTAGTAGCACTTTTTTCATTCTTAGCTCATCAATAGATTTAAAATCAAAACGTTCAAAAAATGTAATTGCTTTAGGATTAAATGAGCAATCGATTATTAACTTCTCGTAAATTACACCTGCTTCTAAAAAAATTTGATTAAGCATCATTGAACCTATGCCACTATTTTGAAATTCAGGCTTAACACCAATGAGCAGGGTAGGCTCAGAATCTATTAATCGAATCCAAGCAGCACCTGCAATCTGAGCACCAACAAGTGCATAAATCCCCACATCTGTAGTGTTATACCCAAAGTCTTTTGTATATATATTAAGCTCTGGTTTTTTCTCTTTTTTACCTGTTGCGTAATGAAGTAAATCTATTAGAATTGCATGTTCTGATGATCTTAAAAAATATAGTGTTGGATCCATATGCAGTATTATACAGGTATGTGTAAGTTTAATAGCTGAAAGAAAATTAATAAAATAAATCTTATTTTATAAGAGTCTATATTATAATATATTATGAAAAGTTTGTTTATGAAAAAAAATATTACATTCAGTATGATACTAACATTTGTTATAGGTCTGTCTTTAACAACGGTTATCTTTTTTAAAGCACAGGAGTGGGAGCAGACTAGGATTCAACAAACTTTCAAGTTTAGTGCACAAAGTCGACTATCTGCTTTTAGTACTGATATGGCGAGACATCAAGAAGTTGTTAATTCTGTTGCAAATCTATTTGCATCATCAGAAAATGTTACACGAAAAGAGTTTCAGAGTTTTGTAGAGAGTACTCTAAATAGAGATTTAAACATTCTTGGGCTCTCATGGAATCCATTAATTAAACATGATGAACTTGAAAAATATAGAAAAAAAGCTATCAAAGATGGGCTTTTGGGCTTTGAGGTTACAGCCTTAAATTCTAATGGTGAGCGTATAAAGTCTCATGTGCAAGATGAGTACATTGCAGTTTACTATATAGAACCATATTTGAAAAATAAAAAGGCGATGGGGTTTGATATTTCTTCTAATCCTGCTAGAAATGAAGCTATTATAAAAGCTATTGAAACAGGAAAAACAGTAATTACCGAAAGAATAAATCTTATTCAAGATAGTGTCAATTCATTTGGTTACTTGATGCTAAAAGCTGTATATGCAAAAGAGACAAAAATTGATACTATTGAAAAACGACGTGCACATTTTATTGGTCTATCTGTAGGTGTATTTACATTTAAAGATTGGGTACCACCATCAATGCGTGATATTACAACATCTGGCATCGATTTTTTAATATCAGATACAACAGAACCATCTGATATTAAATTTCTTCATTTTTATTCATCTCGAGCGCATAGTAAGTCTCTAAAATCAAATTTAGAAGATGTAGGAAATGGATTATATTGGGAAGCTACAATTGATATGCTTGGACGTAAGTGGACTTTTCTATTTACTCCTTCACCTAAATTTATTGAAAATAATAGACATTGGCAGTCATGGGTATTTCTATTAGTAGGGCTTATAATTACATATCTTCTCCTATTTGTTATATCTATTAAAACAAAAAATTTAAAAGAGTTAGAAAAAGATAAAAATATACTTGAAGATGCTGTACGGATTAGAACAAAGGAGCTAGTTGAATCAAAAGATGCTACAGATATTGCAAATAGTGAACTAAAAAAATATAAAAATGAACTTGAGATTAGGATTGAAGAAGAGTTAGAAAAGAATAAAAAACATACTGCTTATCTAGTGCAACAATCAAGGCTGGCACAAATGGGTGAAATGCTTAGCATGATAGCCCATCAGTGGCGCCAACCTTTAGGAGCAATAGCTGCAGTATCTAGTGATCTTAGTTTGAAGATAGAATTAGAAATGTTTGATTTAAAAGAAGAGGCAGGGCGTCAAGAGTGTAAAGCCTATTTTAGTGATAGTCTTAAAAGAGTAGGTGAGTTTGTTAAATCTTTGACAACTACAATAAATGATTTTAAAAATTTTTATAAACCAGATCTTACAACTAGCTATGTTTTAATTAATGAACCAATTGATAAAGCTCTAAGTATTATAAAAGATTCTCTTAGAACTAACGATATAGAGGTTATAGAAAAATGTAATTGCAATGAAAGAGTAAATATACATAGTAATGAGATGATGCAAGTTATTTTAAATATATTAAATAACTCTCAAGATAATTTTAGAGGAAAGGGCATAGCTAGTCAAAAAATATCAATTACATGTACAGATAGTGACAACAATCTAACTATTGAAATTTGTGATAATGGTGGTGGAATACCAGAAGATATTTTACCTAAAATATTTAATCCATATTTTTCTACAAAAGATACAAAAAATGGGACAGGTTTAGGACTTTATATGTCTAAAATTATTATAGAAAAACATCATAAAGGAAGCTTTATTGCATCCAATGTTGATGATGGAGCATGTTTTACTATTGTTTTAAACAGGTAATAGAGTAGCTATATTAAACTAAGTCCCACCTTACCTTTTTCTCTATCAATAGAGACTACTTTAATTTGTGGTAGATATTGATTTATTGAGAGTATCTCCAATGGATGAGAAATTCTTTTTTCACTCATTTTAGAGATATGAACCATCCCATCATTTTTAAGCCCAATATCTATAAAGGCACCAAAATCTGCTATGTTTCGCACAACTCCTGAGATTAAGCTACCAACACTTAGCATAGAAATATCTGTAATTGTATCTTTAAATGGTATGGGCGGTAGCTCCTCTCTTGGGTCAAAGCCTGGTTTTTGCAACTCTTTTATAATATCTTTTAGTGTCTCTGCGCCAACAGCTAGTTTTTGAGACAACTCATTAATATTCGTATTTTTTAAATCAATATTTTTGAGTTTTGATGCAATTACATAACTCTCTGGGTGAATACCGCTGTTATCGTATGGGCTTTTGCCATTTTTAATGCGAATAAAGCCTGCAGCTTGTTCGTATGCTTTTGCACCTAAGCCTTTGACCTTTAGTAGTTGCTCTTTTGAACTAAAGTTCCCATTATCTTTTTTAAATGAGATTATATTTTTAGCTAATTTTTCACCAATTCCTGCAACATATGAAAGAAGTGAAAAAGAGGCTGAGTTAATGTCAACTCCAACGCGGTTTACTAAGTCTTGCGTAATGTCTGAGAGTTTTTTCTCTAGTAGCTTTTGGTCAACATCGTGCTGATACTGTCCAATCCCAAGTGATTTGGGGTCAATCTTTACAAGTGTAGCCATTGGGTCACGTAGGCGCTGGGCAATTGAAATTGCTCCTCTAATTGTTACATCAAGTTCTGGATACTCATCAATTGCAATTTTAGAAGCAGAGTAGACAGAAGCACCAGCTTCAGAGACGACTGTATAATTTAATGCAGTTTTTTCATTTTCATTTAGTTTTGCAAAAAACTCTTGTGTTTCACGTGAAGCTGTACCATTGCCAATTGCTACAGCATCTATTTTATACTTTTTATTAAGTGCTATAATCTTTTCTTTTGAACTGTTATAATCATTTCTAGGCTCAGTTGGGTAGATTACAGCGTGTTCTAAATAGTTTCCATTCTCATCTATTACAACTAGTTTACATCCAGATTTAAATGCTGGATCTACACCTAGGATTACTCTTTTTGTAACTGGTGGAGTCATTAGTAGTTGTCCTAAATTTTTACCAAAAACATTAATTGCTGAGTTATCTGCTTTTTGTTTTAATTCAGCTTGAACCGCGCGCTCAATTGAGGGAAGAAGTAGTCTTTTAAGTCCATCTTTATAAGCCTCTAGCAGTAAGGCTTTAGAACTTGATGCGTTGCTGGGAATTTTATATTTTTGAATATTCTCTTCAATTCTCTCTATATCTACTGTAATTTTTACAGATAGCTCCTTAGCTTTTACAGCGCGCATTATCGCTAAGTAGCGATGAGAGGGTATAAAGGCGACTTTTTCAGAGTGGTTAAGAAAATTGGCATAATTGCCATTTTCATTAAAGTTTTTGGCTTTTTTTACCTCTAAAAGACCATAACGCATCATAGTTGAGTGCATGACTTCACGCTCTCGAGGCTCTTCTGCGTAACGCTCTGCTAAAATATCTTGGGCCCCTTTTATTGCATCATCTATAGAGCTTATATCCCCTTTTACAAATTTTTTAGCCTCTTGGTTAAATTCGTTTAAAGATAATCTAGCCTGAGCTAATTTGTTGCTTAGAGGGGTTAACCCATTTTTTATAGCAGTTGCGGCACGTGAACTTTTTTTCTCTTTATATGGACGGTAAATATCTTCTAAGACTCTTAAATTTTCAGCATTTTCTATATCTTTTTTAATGCTATCAGTAAGTACTGCCCTCTCCTCAATAAGGCGTTCAACTTCAGCTTTACGCTCTAAAAGTTTTTTAGAACTTTGATATATTGTTTCAAATTCACGAAGTGCCTCATCACTTGCCCCGCCTGTTAACTCTTTTCTGTAACGAGCAATAAAAGGGATAGTCGCTCCATCATTTAAGAGCTTTAAGATGTTATTAACATACTCTTTTTTAAGAGCTGTTTTTTTGATTAAGAGTACTGTTAAGTTATTCATATGTTTTAAATGCCAATTCAACATGCTTTTCTAAATCTTTAGGGGCACTTTTTAAGATATTTAATAGATTTGTAACGTGTTCTATGTTTTTAGTTTTTAGATTATGAGTTAATATAAAGTATAAAATTACAAGTCCATAATAGACAGTTCCACTGTTTGGAGTATTGCTAATCCAGCGAACTGTAAATTTTTCTATTGAAGATTTATCTAATACTATGGCGCTCTCAAGCTCATTGATCTTTTTAAAGTTAGTGAACTTAGAGAGCATCTTTAGAATAAAGTTAATTGCATCTAGCTCTAAGTTTTTATCTAGTTTAATCTCTTTTGATTTTGTATGATGCTTTATATACTCTTGCATCTCTTTTAAATCTTTAGACTTTTCCATAAAAATACGCAGACTATCTGCGTTAATATCAGTACCTTCTACACCTTTTTCCTTTATCTCTTGTACATAATCATTAATATCACTTTTAAGTCTAGTAAACTCATCATCTGCAATTTCTAACATTCCAGCTATTCTTGAAAATTTTCTTCTAAAGTCTCTTGGTACTTCAATACTAGATTTGTAGCCTATGTCGTGCTCAATCTCTGCCCAAGCGTGTTGCAAGATTGTTCTAATCTGAATTTCAAACTTAATATCTTTATAATTTTTATATTCAACTAACTGGGCTCTATCATTACTTAAAGAGCACACTATGTGGTAAGAGAGATAGCCAAACTTGTCAGGGTCTAACATCTTCTTTTTATCAGTAGAGTTTTTTTCATCTATCTTAAACTCATTAGCTATTATTTTAACTATTCTTTCAACATCATCTTCAAAGTAGGTAATGATTCTGCACCCAATAACATCTGTTATCTCATCAAGATTTTGATATTTATTTTTATTTCTTATCTTCTTAACTAAGCTAGACTTCTCTTTTACTCGCTTTGCAATTGAGTTATATGTTATCTCATTTTGTTCTAGTAGCTCTTTTAGTAAAATATTCATTTTTTCACTAAAGTTTGTAAATTGTGTATATTTAGCTTCAAAATCTAAAACTATCTCATCTTCTATTGACTTCATTTTTTGCCTTTAGAAATTAGACTTCTTGTAAAACCAGAACAACACTCAGCTTTACAAGAAGTCTATTATACAAAAATTAAATTAGATATAATTCTGACATTATGCAAAACCTTAAAATATTATTCTCTCCAAGTGAAAACAAAACACTTCACGGTAGTGGCGATAGCTTTAACCCTAACTCTCTACTATTTGGTGACAGTGATGGACTTAGAGCCGATTTAACTAAAAAGTATAACTCTATAATGACCTCCTCAGATGAGGATGAGGTACGCCGTTTAACTGGGCTTAAAAAGTATGACGATGCAAAAGAGTTTTGTAAAGATATTTATGAGATGCCATTAGCTGTAGCAATTGAGCGTTATGTGGGAGTTGCGTTTGATTATCTCTCTTACTTAACTATGAACTTAGATGAGCAGAAGTTTATTAAAGAGAATACAATAATTTTTTCAAACCTATTTGGTGCGATTAGTGCAGGGGACATGATACCACCGTACAAATTGAAGCAGGGTGAAAAGCTAGACAATTTAAATATAGCCTCTTTGTATAAAAAACATTTTAGTTCCTATTTAGATACTTTTTTAGAGACTAGTCTAATTATTGATCTTCGCGCTGGTTATTATGAGAAATTTTATAGCCCAAAAAGTCAAGTTATAAGTATGAAGTTTTTGAAAAATGGAAAAACTGTAAGTCACTGGGCAAAAGCTTGGCGTGGTTTAATATTGCGTTCAATTGCCAAAAATAGACCAAATAGTCTTGAAGATATTTTAAAGATGAAGACAGCTGGAATTGAGTTGGTTGAAGAGAAGTCTACTGCAACCAAAATTGAATTGATTTATAAAATAGAGGATGCTTGATGTTTCAGTTAATTATAATCTTTGGAGTTGTGGCGATTTTAGTTTATCTTTTTCGCTCGCATTTGAGTAGTTATGACTATAAACAGGTGAAAACTACACCACCAAAACAAAATCATGATTTAGTAGAAGAGTATGGTACAGTTGTCGCACTTATGGCAAAGGTTGCTAAGGCTGATGGGCATGTGAATGAGCTAGAAGCTGAGTTAATTAGTAATACTTTTGATGATATTGTTGAAGCACTTGATGAACCACAGAAGATGAGAGAGAGATTAAAAGAGATCTTTAAGATGGAAAAAGAGGGTGGTCATTCAGTAAGAGAGTTGGCTAAAAACTTTTTAGAATTTAGTGACGCCTTTAAACAGCAGAAAATCTTAGAATTTTTAATAAATCTAGCTTTTACAGATGGCAACTTGGCTAAAGAAGAGGAGCGTGTCATTGAAGAGGTGGCATATATATTTAGTATATCACCAAAAAAGTATGGGGCTATCTTAGAGAGTTATAGAAACTTTTATGCTAATCGTGCAAAAAGTTCTAAAATGAGTAGTGATGAGTGCTTTAGAGTTTTAGGTTGTTCTAAAGATGCTAGTTTTACTGAGGTCAAGAAAAGTTATAGAAAGTTGGTAAAAGAGCATCATCCTGATATTGTAAGAGGGCGCGGTGAAAGCGAAGAGGCGATAGAAGATGCTAATGCAAAACTACAAACAATAAATGAGGCATATGAATGTGCAAAAAAAGTAAAATCCTAAGTGAATAAAATTTTCATAAATAACAGATATAGAGGTACAATAGAGTTACCTGATACAAAAGATGCAAAGAAAATTTTGAATAGAGTTGAAAAAATCTATGCGACAATGGACTCTTTGAGTGTTGATGTACTTTTTAGTAGAAGTAGACTTAATCAACTAAAAAGCTATCAAAAAGGTGGAGCAAAAGATGAGCTTCTAAATTTAGATTTTTACATTGAACTTGGTAAAATATTAAATTTTACAACTGCTGATGCAAAAGAGTTAAAAGCCTCTATAGAGCTAATAAATGATACCGCTCATACTAATTTTAATATTACAAAGAGAATAAAATTAATAAACAAAGATAAAAAAGGTCACGCTAAACAGAGTTATCTTTTTTGGGATATTGAGAACTTTTCAAGTATTTTATCTATCTTTACAGATTTAATTGAGCCATACAGTATTGAAGATCATAACATCTATTTAGCAGCAAACCCTGACTCTTTGTATCTTAAAAAAGCAGAATGGGAGGCAAATTTGCGTGACTTTAGCAAGACATTAACTTCATTTAACTTTACAAAGTGTGATCATGGTAAAAATGTAGCAGATGATGTTTTACTAGATAATTTCAAGCAACTTCATCTTAGAAATAGTGATGTCTACATTATGACTTTTGATGCTGAGCTAAAAGATAGGTTTAATGAAGTTTGTCATAAGAGCAATAATCTATATATTATGAGTACAAGATGATACAACTTTCAAATATTTCAAAGAATTTTTTAACACAAGAACTTTTTACAAATTTAAATTTTAAATTAAATGCTCGTGATAAAGTTGGCTTGGTTGGGCGCAATGGTAGTGGAAAATCTACACTTTTTAAGATTATTTTAGATGAAGAGAGTATCGATAGTGGTGAGGTTCTAATTCCTAAGGGTTATAAAATTGGGACACTAAGACAACACTTGGAGTTTAGTGAAGATACCCTAAGAGAGGAGACAGCATTAGCCCTTCCTGAACACGCAAAGTATGACATTTATAAAGTTGAGAAAATTCTTTTTGGTTTAGGTTTTACTCAGAGTGATTTAGAAAAAGATCCACTCTCTTTTTCTGGTGGTTATCAGATAAGAATCAACCTTGCCAAGCTTTTATTAACTGAGCCAAATTTGCTGCTTTTAGATGAACCAACTAACTACCTTGATATTATCTCTTTGAGATGGTTAAGAACTTTTTTGCGAGCATTTGAAGGTGAGGTAATTTTGATTACTCATGATAGAGATTTTATGGATAGTGTCTCAAACTTTACTATGGGGATAGTTCGTAAATCACTCAGTATGGTCTCTGGAGATACTCATAAGTTTTATGCTCAGCTTAAAGCTGGTGATGAGCTTTATGAGAAACAAAAGCTCTCTGAGGATAAAAAGAGAAAAGAGCTAGAGGAGTTTATCGCAAAAAATAGGGCAAGAGCATCAACAGCAGCACTTGCACAATCAAAAGTTAAGCAGTTAGAGAAAATGGGTCAAATGCAAGATTTAGGTTTTGATGATACTTTGGAATTTAATTTTAGCTTCAAAGAGACCCCTGCAAAAGTCTTGCTTGATGTAGAGAATTTAAGCTTTGGCTATTCACCTGATAAAATTTTATTTAAAGATATATCTTTTACTATGCAAAAGGGTGAATGTTTAGCAATCATAGGTAAGAATGGTAAGGGAAAATCTACACTACTAAATACAATCGCTGGTGAGCTAACTCAGCTAAGTGGAGATGTTAAGAGACACATCAGTACCTCTATGGCTCATTTTGGGCAGACAAATATTTCGCATCTTCATCCACATAATAGTGTTCTTGATGAGGTTACTCTTGGTAACCCTAAATTGCCTTTTGCAAAGATTCGAAGCATATGTGGTGCTATGATGTTTAGTGGTGATAGTGTAGATAAAAAAATCTCTCTTCTATCTGGTGGGGAAAAAAGTCGTGTAATGCTAGGGCAAATTTTAGCACGTGATGTTAACTTGCTATTTTTAGATGAGCCTACCAACCATTTAGATATGGACTCAATAGAAGCATTAACTGTGGCGATTAAAAACTTTAAAGGTGCGGTAATTATTGTAACTCACTCAGAAGAGCTTTTGAGACGCGTGGCAAATAGATTGATTGTTTTTGCTAAAGATGGTGCTGAGCATTTTGATGGTGGATATGATGACTTTTTAGAGAAAATTGGCTGGGATGAAGAGGAGCAGACAAAAGAGGTTAAAGCATCTCCTAAATTCAATAAAAAAGAGAATAAAAAACTTAGAGCGGCACTAATTAGTCAGAGAAATAGAGAGACATCTCCTTTAAAAAAAGAGATAGAAAAGTTAGAGAGTAGAATTATAGAAGTTGAAGAGCTAATAAAAGAGCACCACGAGGAGTTAATAAGAGCATCAAATAGTAAAGATAGCTCGAAAGTTATGGAAATCTCAAAGCTAGTGATAACAGAAGAGGCTGAGGTTGAAGATAAGTTTGAGCAACTAGAAATTGCTCAAAACAGTTTAGATGAGATAGTAGGTGAGTATGAGGTTAAATTAGAGGAGTTAGAATCTAATGACTAAAGAAGAGGTGATGAAAAATGGTTTTAAATACTTAAGTATTGAAAACGAGAGTGCTACTGCAAAGATAGCTTTTCAAGGTGCTCATATATTTCATTTTCAAGAAAAAGGTAAAGTACCACTTCTTTGGGTTAGCGATAGAAGTAATTTTGAAGATGGCAAAGCAATTAGAGGGGGAGTTCCTATCTGCTGGCCTTGGTTTGGTGAACATCCAACTAATAAGAGTATGCCAAAACATGGTTTTGCACGAATTTCTCTATGGGAATTAGATGAAATTATAGATACCAATCCTAATGTAACTGAAGTTAAAATGAGCCTTTTAGGCTCAGAACTGTTTGATTATAGGTTTAAGCTAACTGCACACTTTAAAATAGGAAAAGAGCTTAAAATCTCACTCTCAACTGAGAATTTAGATGAAAGAGCATTTACAATTTCGCAAGCACTGCATACTTACTTTATAGTAGATAGAGTCGAGAGTGTAAAAATAAGTGGTTTAGAGAGATTAGAGTTTACAGATTTTATAGATGGAGCTAAACATATTCAAGATAGTTCTGTAGTTATTGACAAAGAGGTTGATAGAATCTATCAAAATGTAAATTACCCACTCTCTTTAGTCGATGCCAATCGCTTGGTATCTATAGATTCTAGTGGATCAAACTCATCTGTTATATGGAACCCATGGAGCAGTAAATGTTCACAAATGGATGATATGAGTGCAGATTCTTATAAATATTTTGTTTGTGTTGAAACAACAAATACTCGTGAAGATGAAAAAGTTATAGCAAAAAATCTTATCCACAAGCTAGAAGCAATATATAATACTACGTCATAGTTTTATATAGTTTCTCTGCCTCTTCAATCTCCTCTTTAAGTGCTCGTTTTCTACAAGATAGGTACCCTTTTTTACCTCCGCAAGAGGTGTATGGAAAAACAGTGGCATATACCCAGTAGTAGCCCCCAGATTTTGTAATATTTTTTACAAAACCGTGCCATACTTTACCACCTTGAATAGTCTCCCATAAATCTTTAAAAGCATCATGTGGCATATCAGAATGTCTTACTATATTATGGGGATGCCCAATAAGTTCCTCTTCGGTAAATTCAGATATTCTCAAAAAGTCATCATTAATAGAGACAATTTTTCCATTTATATCAGTTTCTGAGAGTATGAAGTCACTCTCCTCTAGAACAGTTTCTTGTCCAGTTGGCATATTGTCTCCTTAAAACTTTTTTGTTTTTGCACTATCAACTAGTGTTTTAGAAATTTCACTTAGACGCTTAGTAGAATCATTAAAGCTAGATACTACGACAACATTCTCTTGCGTCATGTCACTTAATTCACCTAATGTAGAGTTAACAACACCAACTTGTTCAGACTGCTCTTTAATATCTTGAGATATATCTTCAGTTGATTGCGTTAAGGCATTTATTGTTAAATTAATCTCTGCAAGAGACTTTTGTGTTTTATCTGCTAACTTACGTACTTCATCAGCAACAACAGCAAAGCCACGACCATGCTCACCAGCTCTTGCTGCTTCTATTGCTGCATTTAACGCTAATAAGTTTGTCTGTTCTGCAATATCTTTAATTGCCTCTACAACATTTTTAATATCTTGTGATTGTTGTGTAACACCATGTGCTTGTTCAACTATATAATTTATTTTCTGAGCTATCTCTTCAATTTGATTGCTACTATTTTCAAGCGAGGATGCTTGGATATTTGCTGAATTACTTAAGCTTTCAGAAGCTATATGTAGAGTTTCAACTTCTGCTGAGAGTGTATTTCCATTGTCTAAGTCCTGTTTCGCACCCTCTTGCAGGCGATGTCCCAGAGTGTTAATACGTTCCATAATACTTCTGAAGTCACCTTTGGCTTTAGATGTATTAATTTCCTTTGTATAGTCGTTATCTGTAAGATATTCAAGGGTTTTTAGTATCTCTTGAGAGATGTAGCTAAAGTCTTCAGACATCTTGTTTTGTGCTCTAATGAGGGTTCTCATCTCAGGAGATTCTCCTGTGTTTACTATAGTACAGCCAAATTGTCCATTCTCTATTTTAAGAAGGGTTAAAATAGTTTCACTTGTAGCCATCATATCTGTCTCTATATCCTCTTCTACATGGTTTATATATGTGTTAAGAGTAGTTAGTAGGTCACCAAACTCATCAGTTGTTTCGATTTTTACAACTTTTGAGACATTCGTTCTTTTGGTTAGACCTGTAATTATCTGTTTTATCTTTTTAAATGATTTCATCATTGTTAATATATATAGCGAACCAGCGACTAGTAGAATAATTATCATTATAAAAACAACAAATTGAATAGTTGTTGCAGCACTATTCATATTTGTAGCAAAAAAGTTTATATCTTCCTCAAAAAGAGTGTTTGAATTTTTTTCAAGCTCTTCCATTGCAAGTATCATTTTTTCAGCTGTTGCGTCAAAATTACTCATTGCACGGTTTCCATCATCTGGACCCTTGTCAATGTATACTTGCGCCATTGCCTTACCTTCTCTATAAAAGTTTGAGAAGTTTGAAGTTACACTATTTAAATCAGATAAAAGTTCTTGTTTATCGCTAAGTTTGAGGATAGCTTCAAGTTCATTAGTTAACTTTAAAAACTCTTCGCTATGAGCTTTTGCCTCTGCAAATCCATCATCATAGCCCTCAGCACCTCTAGTTGCTGAAATATCTGTTAGCCACTGTTGTACTTGTACAATGTTATACTTAATATGATTAACTAAGATAATCTCTTTTATGCTATTTGAGCGAATAGAATCAAACATAGAGATAGAGTTTTTTAAGCCACTTGTTGAGTAAAACATTAAAAATAGAAATGTGACTATATTTATTGCAATTAATAGTATTGCTTTTGTTCTCATTGATAATTTAGATAGCATATCTTCTCCATTTTAGAGTTTAAAAATGATATTTAGAACGATTGTAACATATTTATATTTATTGTTATTGTAATTATTTCAATTTTGATTACAAATACTTGATTTAATGCTAATTCGATACAATTTCACAATTTAATCTAGGTTATCAAATGACAACAGCTCAAAGAGTTTTAAATATTTTACAAGAACGTCCACTTATAATAGATGGTGCAATGGGCACACAGATTCAAGCACAGGCTGAAAATATAAGCCAGAGCATGTGGGAGGGTAGTGAGGGTTGTAATGAACTTTTAAATGTTACTGCACCTGATGTTATAAGAACAATTCACAAGTCCTATTTAGGTGCTGGGGCAGATTTAATAAAAACTAATACATTTGGGGCAATCCCTTGGGTTTTAGATGATTATGAGATGGGAGAGAGAACTTATGAGCTTGCGTATGCTGGAGCTAAAATAGTTAAAGATCTCTGCGATGAACTTACAACTAAAGAGAAGCCTCGTTTTGTTTTAGGTGCGCTTGGACCTGGTACAAAACTTCCATCTTTAGGACATATTGATTATGACACTATGTATGAGGGATATTTACAAGCTGCTTTAGGTCTCATTGATGGTGGAGCCGACCTATTTTTACTAGAGACTGCACAAGATCCACTGCAGATTAAAGTCGCTATTCATGCTTGTCAAGATGCAAGCGCGCAAAAGGGTATTGAAGTTCCTATTATGGTTTCTGTTACTATAGAACTTTCAGGAACAATGCTAATAGGTACGGACGCTTCTACAATTGCTACAATTTTAGAACCTTTTGACATTTTTTCTTTAGGCTTTAATTGTGGTACAGGACCTGAGCAAGTTGAAAGTCATGTTAAGACTCTATCTGAAGTTTGGGATAGAGAAATCTCTGTACACTCCAACGCGGGGCTACCACAAAATAGAGGTGGCTATACATTTTATCCAATGGGACCAAGAGAGTTTACAGAGCGTCAAGAGAAATTTTTGGAGATTGATGGTGTTAGCTTTTTGGGTGGATGTTGTGGTACGACTCCTCAACATATTTTAGAGTTATCAAGAAAAGTTCAAACTATTGTTCCCAAAAGGCCAACTGGCTCACATGATGCATCTCTTGCCTCTCTTTTTCAGAGTGTCCCATTAGTTCAAAACCCTGCACCATTTTTGATGGGTGAACGCTCAAATGCTACTGGTTCAAAAGCTTTTAGAGAGCTACTTTTAGCAGAAGATTATGAAGGTACGCTTAGTGTTGCACAGCAACAAGTTCGCGCAAGTGCGCATGGTCTTGATGTTAGTGTCGGTTTTGCTGGTCGAGATGAACAAAAAGATATGAATGAGGTAATCCGTCGTTATTCACAAAATATTGCTCTTCCGTTAATGCCAGATAGTACGCAAGTCCCAGCTTTAGAGACGGCATTAAAGTTAATTGGCGGTAAGGCAATTATAAATTCTGTGAACTTAGAAGATGGAATTGAGAAGTTTGATACTATATGTAAGATGGCAAAAAGATATGGCGCTTCTTTAGTATGTTTAACAATTGATGAAGTTGGAATGGCAAAAACTGCACAAAGCAAAGTTGAAATTGCACAAAGAATGTATGACTTAGCGACTAAAAAACATGGCTTACGTTCAGATAACCTTGTATTTGACCTACTTACCTTTACTGTTGGAAGTGGTGATGCTGAGTACCATACTGCTGCAATTGAGACTATTGATGCAATTGCACAGTTTCATGAGCTTCATCCTGAGGTTGGTTTTGTGCTTGGTCTTTCGAATATCTCATTTGGACTTGCTAAACATGCAAGAGAGTATTTAAATGCAGTTTTCTTACATCATTGTGTAAAAGCTGGTCTTAGCATGGCAATTATAAATGCAAAAAATATTATACCTATGCATAAAATTGAAGATGATGATTTAAAGGTTTGTGAAGATTTACTTTTTAACAATAGAGAAGAGGGTGACCCACTTTTTGCTTTTATTGAACATTTCTCTGAAGTTAAATCTATAGACAATGATGCAGATGATGCAGCATTTGAAGCCTTAAACAGTGAAGAGAAAATTGCAAAACTTTTAATGGATGGCAATAAAGAGAAGATGCTTTTAGTTGTAGAAGAGGCTAGAAAAGAGATAAAGCCTGAAATTATAGTAAATGAGATATTGATTGATGCTATGAAAGTTGTTGGTGAGCTTTTTGGAAGTGGACAGATGCAATTACCATTTGTATTGCAATCTGCTGAGACAATGAAATCAGCAGTGGACGCTCTAAATCCATATCTGCCTAAGATTGAGAAGGCGAGTGAGACAATTTTAATTTTAGGAACTGTTAGAGGCGATGTTCATGATGTTGGTAAGAATCTAGTAGATATAATTCTTACAAATAATGGTTTTAAAGTTATAAACTTAGGAATTAAAGTTGGAATTGAAGCATTTGTTGAAGCCTATAAAGAGCATGGAGCAAGTGCAATAGGAATGAGTGGGTTACTAGTAAAATCTACACTTGAGATGAAGCAAAATCTACAAGCACTAAAAGATAAAGGCATAGATGTACCGATACTTCTTGGTGGGGCTGCACTTACTAGAAGCTTTGTAGATGATTTTTGTCGTACAGAGTATGATGGACCGATTTTTTATTGTCGTGATGCATTTGATGGGATTACATCAATGGGACGTATTGAAAAGGGCGACAATAATACTAAACTTGGTTCAGATGGAGTTCAAGAAGAAGTTGTTAAAAAAGAGAGAGTAGTTGTAGAGATAAATGAAGATGATATTGTCTTACCATCATATGATTACCCAGTACCAACACCTCCAACATGGGGGAAACAAGAGCTTCAAGGTTTTGATAAACGATTAACTTTTGAGTGGGTAAATGAGAGTGCACTATTTAAGCAACGCTGGGGATATAAGCGAAAAAAGATGGATGTACAAAAGTATGAAAAACTCATCAATGAGGAAGTTAGACCTCTGTACACAAAATTGAAAAATAGATTTTTAGATGATAATTTGTTTGAGCCAACAGTAATTTATGGCTATTGGCCATGTCGCGCGGATGGTGATACTCTGCTTATTTTTGATACTAGTGAGGGATGGGAAAAAGATATTGATGCAAATCGTGAAACACTTGATGCAGTAAGAGCGCGCGCCATTGCATCTTTTAAATTTCCAAGACAGGGTAAAAAACCACATCGAGCTTTAAGTGACTATTTTCATGCTGATCGTCATGATGTGATTGCACTAACACTTGTTAGTGCAGGTGCTAAGATTAGTGAGTATGAGCAGGAGCTTTTTAAACAAAATCTATATACAGAGTATCACGCTGCACATGGACTTGGTGTTGAGTTGGCTGAAAGTTTAGCAGAGGTTGTTCATAAGCATATTAGAATGGAACTTGGAATCTTACAAAAAGAGAAAGCAAGCTTGTATGATGTAAAAATGAAGCAGTATCAAGGCTCACGCTACTCTTTTGGGTATGCTGCTTGTCCAGATTTAGAGTTAAATAGAGTACTATTTGATCTGCTTGAACCTGAAAGTCATGGAATTGAGCTTTCAGAAACTTTTCAAATACATCCAGAGCAGTCAACATCTGCACTTGTTGTTTATAATCCTGATGCAGTGTATTACAACATATGAGTTATAAAAAATGGTTTAAAGGGCAAGGCGATAGACATAAAGAGGTAGTTGATAGGCTTGTGCAAGATGGATTAAGTAAAGAAGAGATTATAGAATATTTCTATTTTGATAATATGGTAGAAAAAGAGCCAGACTTTTGCCCTTTGTATGCAGAACCTAGAAAGTGTCATGATTATGAAAAGTTAAACTGTTACCTTTGTGCTTGTCCAAATTTTAGGTTCAAAGATGATGGAATTGAAAAAATTGATGGTAAAACTCTATTTAGTACCTGTTCTATAGATTCAAAAGATGGAAAACAGTTTAAAAATGAGAATGCAATTCACCAAGATTGCTCAGGTTGTATAGTTCCTCATAAACATGAATATGTAAAAAAGAATTTTTCACTTGATTGGTTTAACATAATGGATGAGTGCACTCTATAGTTAAATATATGAGACCATATTTTTACCCTCTTTTTTAGAGCTGTACATCGCTTCATCAGCTCTTTGTAGTAGGCTTTCAATTGTATCTTCTTTAGAAGCTTGGCTTATTCCAACACTAGCTGTTACGTTAGAGTTAATTAAACCCTTTAGTGCGTAATCTTTTTCTAGGGATAATCTTAATTTCTCTGCAATAAGTTTTGCCTCTTCAATATCTGTATCTATTAATGCTATTATGAACTCTTCACCGCCCCATCTTGATATAATGTCAGTCTGTCTGATATGAGTACTTAAAATCGATGATGTACGTTTTAAAACCAAATCACCAATATTATGTCCAAATGAGTCATTTATTTTTTTAAAGTCATCAATATCTAAGAAGATAAGAGATAGTGGTTGATGATTCCTTTTTAGAAGAAGTAAAAATTGGTTTAATTTCTCTTCAAATACTCTTCTATTAGTTAGTGATGTTAAGTTGTCATGTTCAGCTAAAAATGTAAGTCTTTTATGATATTTTTTAATAATAAAAAGTATTATTAAAGTTACAATTATAGTTATACCAAGTGATAGTATAAGGGTGAAATAAAATACCTTTTTTACATCTTTCATTAAATTATCTACTTTTGCCTCAACAGATAGATATAGATTAAGCTCTGGAATGTACTTTGTCTTTATTAGGTTAGTACCACTATCTCCTTCAAATTCAATGAGGTTGCTCTCTTTGGAGATTATATTATCTTTAAATCTACTAATGTTTTTATTTTCTTCAATAGTCGTGTAGGGGTTAATGCTTTTCTCTGATAAAATTACTTCTCCATTTTTATTGTAAAAAGTTACAATAAAGTTGTGGTTTAACCTAAAATGTTTTAACATATCATCAATGTAAGATACCCGTAAAGCAATACCAGTTGCGCCAATCATCTGGTAATTTATATCATATATTTTGTAGTTAATAAACATCATCATATCATTTGTTAAATTTTTATTGAAGTCTAAATTTATCTCATGAGCTGTTTGTGAAGCTTTAAAGTTAAAATACCATTGATTCTCTGGATTACCATCTCTTACTTTTTCTATAAAACCATTTTGTGTATAGTAATTTTTTGTTCTATCTGAGACTAAAAATGTATTTAGCATTTGATACTTATTTTTGATTGTATTTAAATACTTAACTATTTTTGGACTACTATCCTCATCATTAATTAGCCAATCTTTCAAAAAAGTATCATTTGCCATCATAGATGAGACTAGGTAAGGTTCTATTATATGTTTTTGAATATCTGTATAGATATTATCTAAAGATAGAGGAAGAGATTGATTTTTTAGATGCTCTTCTGCATTTTTTAGAGAGATAACATAATTTATGCTCGATATTGATAGAGATAAAGTGATTAAAAGAGTTACAATAAGAATCACTATTTTATAATTAGATTTCAAATTATTCCTTAAATATTTCATTTTTCAGGGAACTAAAAAATACTCTATAGGTATTTCTTGAAAAGATATAATTTTTAGCATTGAAAAGTGTTTCAAACATAATTTTCCATAGAGTTGAGAAGTTTTCATTGCTAGGGTCAATACATAATTGTATCTTCATTTTGTGTTCAAGATTACTTATCTGCTTTGCATGGTAAACGTAGGACTTTAGTATCTCATAGTCTATGCCTACATTTTTAAAATTCTCTACTAGTTCAATGATAGATAGCTCTTTTTCTGTAAAGTCATCACTACTTATTGGCAGTAAAATTTCATCTTTTAGAAGTTTTTCTAGAAGCTGTTCATCTATTTTAAAAGTTTTAATAAACTCTTTTTTTGTATAGTGCTTTGAGTCAATTGGTATTGAACTTAGTGCATTCATTAGTGGTTCAAGCATCGCAAATGAGCTTGAAAAGGATTGATTCTTATTTTGAAGTTCAGATTTTATCTGTTCGTTTGAACTACCAATCTGCTCTTTCATATATTTAATATATTTTATTAACTCAATATGCTCACTGCTATATCTATGTACATTAGATTTAAGCTTTTTTGCCTCAGGAAGTAGACCCTCTTTGATATAATATAATATTGTAGATTTTGGTACATCTGTTTTTGCTACAAGGTCAGATATTTTGTATTCCAATGGATTCTCTTTTTAATATTGATATAAGAATTATACCCTATACTTCCAGCGTCAAGTCAACTTAACGTTTTTCCTAAGAAGAACTTATAAACTATATACAGATGAAGGAATTAGATGAAATCAACAATCAATTTAATGAGTGCATTAACTATCTCTCTAAGTGCAACGTCAGCATTTGCGATAAATGGAGATCTCTTAATTGGACTTGGTGCTAAGTCTAGAGGAATGGGTGGTCTAGGAATAGCAAAAAGCCATGGCGCTGAATCTGCACTTGTAAATCCTGCAATGCTTACTCAAGTAGAGGGGACTGAAATATCATTTGGTGGAACTTTTTTTATTCCAAAGACCTATTATAATGGTGGTGTAACTGAGGAGTATAGTACATCTGATTTCACAGTAATCCCTGAAGTCTCAATCGCTAATAAAGTAAATGAAAACTTTTATTGGGGTGTTGGTATGTGGGGCGCTGGTGGATTGGGTGCTGATTATCGTGAATCAGGAATTGCAGCACAAGGTGCAAATGGAACTTTGCAGATGGTTACAAGTCTGCAGTTGATGAAGTTTGGTTTTCCTTTAGCCTATTATGAAGATGGATTTAGTATAGGTTTTACTCCAATCTTACAGTATGGTGCATTAGATATAAACTATAAAATGCCCACAGGACAGCCAGCTCCATTTGATGTTAATAATATAGGAGAGGGGACAGGTCAAGATTTTGGTTTTGGCTATAACTTTGGTCTCTCTTATGATTTAGATAAAGCTGGCATTGATAACTTAACAGTTGGGGCTGTTTATAAATCTGCTATTAGTATGAAATATAAGGGTCAAATATCAGCTGCTACGCAACCGTTTGCACGATTTTTAGGCTCTGCCTTAAGCGATAAATTAAAGCAACCAGCTGAACTTGGTGTTGGCGTGTCATATAATTTAAATAAAAACAATACAGTTGCATTTGATTACAAGAAAGTTTATTGGGAAGATAGTGATGGGTATTCAGATTTTGGTTGGAAAGATCAAGATGTTTATATTATTGGGTATGAGTATGAACAGCCAACATGGTTATTTAGAGCTGGATTAAATTATGCGAAAGCTCCTCTTCGTGAATTAGATGGAACAACAGGAGCGGGGGCTGCATTAAATATGCTTAATCTTCTTGGATTTCCTGTCAATATAGAGAGTCATTATACTTTAGGCGGGACTTATCTATTTAATGAGAAAGTTTCAGTTGATGTTGCTTTTGTTTATGCAGATGAACAAAAAGATACTTATGATACATCTGCATTAGCTGCAGTTGGGATGGGCGCAAATTCAGTTTCTGTTAGACACAGTCAATATAGTTATAGTTTTCAATTAAACTATAACTTTTAGACCCTTTTATCTGATTTTGGACTCAACAATTCTCTCTAGTTTTGCATGAGCTATGTATAAATCAAGTTGAGCATTGTTGAGTAACATTTGAGATTGCGTTAAATCTAGCCTTGCATCTAGCAAGGTTACAGCTTCTATATTGCCCTCACTGTTTAAATCAGAGATAATTCTATAATTCTCTTTTGCACTTGCTAAAGAGTGTTTTGCTATTTTTTGAGAATTTTTTGCTAGTAGGTAATCTTCATAGGCTTCATAAAGCTGAAATTCTAAATTCTGAATTAATAAATCTATCTCTGAATTGTTTATAGATAACTCTTCTAATTTTGCCTCCTCTTGCGCTATAGTTTTACCACCTTCAAAAAGTTTCCATGTTGCATTAACAGTAGCAGTAGTCTCATCTTTAGGTAGGGCAATAGAGGTTCCTAGTCTCTCACTTTGGTCATAGATGGTGTGATTTAGTGTAAGGTTTACTTTTGGCATATAATCAGCTCGAATGATATTTTTTTGCATTTTTAGCTGATTAGTTTTTCTCTTTAATAGTTTTAGCTCACTTCTTTGTTCTAGCATCTCTTTTTTTAAACTATTTAGTGAAAGAGTCGGAAAATCAATATTATCAATCTCTTCAATTATCTCATCCACCTTTAAATTGCCATTTAATAGTTTTAATAGCTCTGCTCTTTTTTTAATTTTTGCACTTTTTGCTTTTAAAAGGGCATGTTTTGTATTTTGAAGTGAGACATCAACTTGTAGTAACTCATTTTTAGCACTAATTCCTAGCTCAAAACGATTTTTTACATCACTGTACTGTTTACTAAGCAGTTTTAGTGCATCTATTTGAACAGAGACCTCTTTTTTAATTTTAAGTAGCTCAATATATCTACTTTTTACTGCTAGTACTAAATCTGCTTTTGTAGCACTCTTTTGTAAATTTGAAATCTTGACCTGCTCTTTTGCACTCTTAACATTTAGAGAGTCAGCTAGTCCATTAAAAAGATTGTATGTACCAGTTAGACCATACTGATAACTATCAGTACGACTAAAAAGCGTTGCCTCATCTCTATATTTGTATAAATACGAAGCACTTAGAGTTGGATAGTAGTTTGCATATGCTTCACTTTTTAGAGCTTTTGTGTACCTTACATTTGCCTCTGCTCTTTTAAGTTCTGGTGAAAATTGTTCAGCTCTACTTAGTGCTTCGTCTAACGTTAAACTCCATAGCATTGTTGTTGTTTGTAGTATTAAAATTGCTATTTTCATTTTGTAACCTTTTTAGTATGAAGAGTCTCTAGTTTTATAACAAAAAATAGAAGTGCAGGTGTAACTAAGATTGTAAAAATGGTTGATAGTGCTAGACCACCAGTAATTACACTACCAAGACCTCTATAAAATTCACTTCCAGGTCCTGGCATTAAAACAAGCGGGAGCATCCCAAAAATAGAGGTTAGAGAGCTCATGAAAATTGGACGAAGGCGAGTTCTTGTTGATTCAATAATAGCCTCTTTATAGTCCATAGTATGCAAGCGGACATTGTTTAGTGCTTGGTATACAATTAAAATTGCATTATTAACTACTATCCCAATTAAAATAATGAAGCCCATCATTGTAAGGACATCAAGTGGCTGACTCGCTATAAATGTATCTGTTAAACTTAATCCTAAAAAACCTCCAGCAGTAGCTAATGGAACAGTAAAAAGAATAACAAGTGGATATACAAAATTGCTAAATAGTGCACTCATCAGTAGATAAATAATTAAAATAGCAAGCAGAAGATTCCACTTCATCATCTCAACAGTCTCTATCAGTTTATCAGCTTGTCCAGTTAGTTCAATATTGCTTCCATTTAAGATTTCATTTCCAGCCATTTTGCCTATAACGCCATTTTGTAACTGATCCATTGCCTCTTCAAGTGTCATTGTTAGAGGTGGAGTAACTTGTAGTGTAATTGTACGAGTTCCAGCTACGTGACGAATTTCTGAAATTCCAGTTGTACGCTTCATTGCACTAAGTTCTGAGATTGATACTAGTCCATGCTCTTTTGTTGCTATTTGAGTATAATATAGCTCTTCAGGGCTAAGGTTATCTCCACCATATGATTTTAAAATCATATCAATTGCCTTTTCTCCATCAGCTTTAAATTCACTAATCTTTCTACCATCCATTAAAACATCAGCTGCCACTCCAAAAGATGTACTATCCATCCCTACATTTTTAAGCTTTCCTCGTTCAGGAATAAGACGAACTTCAGGAAATAGTAGCTCAACTGATGGAACAGGACGAATTTGAGCACCTGGTATTGCTTGCATAATAGAGCCAAAAAGCATTCCTCCTGCATTTGCAATATCTTCTATACTCTCACCACTAATATCTACATCAATGCTGCGTCCCTCACCAATTCCCTGCTCAAATACACCCTCTTGTAGTGAAAGTCCGATAACTCCAGGAAAACTATTTACTAAAGGGGTTAGCATTGGAATAAACTCACTTGCACGTTGATCATCAGTTGCTATTACACCTGAGACTATGAATGAGCCTGCGGCTACATAGAACATCTCTCTAATTCCTGGCAAGCCATCCACCTCTTTATGGTAGTGAGGAATTAGCTTTTCAAAATATTCATCTCCAATATCACGTTTTTCACTATTACTTAGACCTGGAGGTGGTACAAAAATATTCATAATAAAGTTTCGATTTCCTTGTGGCAGATATTCCATTTTTGGAAAAAGTGTATATATTGTAAAAATTGAGAATAGTGTCATAAGTGTAATAATAGTTAGTTGATTAAGTTTACTTTTTAAACTCCACTCAACTAAGCTCATAAAAAATTTAGAGACAATATTTCCAAAATTGACAAGTAGTGAGCCTTTAATCTCTTTTAATTCAGGTACCTCTTCATTATGATTTTTTGGATTCATTCGCATAATTTGTGTCCAAAGCATTGGTATAACTGAGATAGATACAAATAGAGAGAAGAATATTGCTCCAGTTACTGCGATTGCTATATCTTTAAATAGCTGACCAGCTTCATTATCCATAAGCAAAACAGGAGTAAAAACAGCAATTGTAGTAAGAGAAGAGGCTATAAGTGCACCCCACACCTCTGTAGCTCCATCATGTGCGGCTTTAAAAAAGCGTTTACCCATTCTGCGGTGACGATCAATATTTTCAAGTACAACAATTGCGCTGTCTAAGAGCATACCAACAGCAAATGAGATACCAGCTAGAGATATTGTATTAAGTGTACTATTCATCTGATTTAAGACTATGAAAGTAGCAATAATACTAATAGGAATAGCTATACCCACAACTGCCGTTGCAGTAAGTGAGCGTAAAAACAGCAATAATACTATAATGGCGAGTGTACCACCAATCATTATATTTTGCTGGACTAGCTCTATTGCACCTAAAATATATTGACGTTGATCTGAAAACCACTTTATATGGATTTTTTCTTTATCTAATAAATTCTCTTGAACCCATTTTGTCTTCTTCTCAACAAGATTAGTCATATCTACAATATTTGCATCTGCTTCAGGACGGATACCAAATGCTAATGTTTTTCTTATCTCATTTTCATCGTAAGTTAAAATTGTGACATTGTCTTTTTCATACCCAATACCAACATCTGCAATATCTGAAAGTTTAACCTCTTGCTGCCCATCACTAAAAATTACAGTATCACGCAGGCTCTGCTCATCTGTAAACTCAGCAGTTGTACGAATTCTATATGTACGTCTATCTATATCTACACTACCAGCTGAGATATTGCGGTTCTCTTGTTGCAATATACCCATAACTTGATCGATAGTTAACCCATATGCTGCTAAACGTTCAGGGTGCAGATAGATATGCATTTGGGTATCTGTTCCACCAGCTTGAAAAATTCCAGCAACACCCTCTATTCTCTCATAATGCTCTTTTACTTTCTCTTCAATAAAAGTTTTATAGGTATCTATGCTTTTTGAATTATCTTTATCTACTACAAAACCTAGCCATATTACAGGAGAGGAGGTAGCTCCTGATGAGCTTATAACTGGTTTATCAACATTCTCAGGGTAATTGTCAACTTGATTTAGTTTATTTGAGACCTCAAGCATCGCCCTTGACATATCTGTACCGATACGAAATGTTAAAGTTATCTCTCCAATATTATCTTTTGAGTTTGATTCATATCTAATAAGATCTGGAGTACTTTTAAGCTCCTCCTCTTGTTTCTCAATTATCTCTCTTTCAACTTCATAAGGGGTAGCTCCTGCCCAAACTGTTGTTACAGAAATTTTAGGTTGAGTAACTTTTGGTGTTAGCTGATATGGAAGTTTGAAAAAAGAGACCAATCCAAAAATAATTAATAGCAAGATTCCAACAATAACAAGAACAGGTCTTCTTACTGAGATGTCTATTGGGTTCATTTTATTACCTTGATTGGCATATCAGGGAAAATACGTTCATTTCCTTTTGTTATTACATTCGCACCATCTTGTAAGCCTTGGGCACTAACAGCACATTGTGATCCATTGAATCCTATTACTTTTACAGGGAGCATTAAAGCAGTTCCATCATTAGCTAAAAATATTACCTCTTGACCAAAACGTTTTATGACTGCATCACGAGGGACTAATAGAGCATTCTGTTTTGAGATTGCTGGAAACTTAACATCTGCTCTCATTCCCTCAATAAAATTATGATTTGTCTCTAATGATAGTTCAACAGGGAATGTTCGTGTCGATTTTTCTGCTATGGGAATAATAGATTTTATTTTTGCTTTTACTTCATTGCCACCAATATCTGTAATAATCTCTTGATTAATTTGTAAGTTTGATATTAGTTTACTCTGTACATTAACACGAACCTCTATACTAGAGGTGTCTGCGAGTTCAACTAATGTACTACCTTTTCCTATCCATTCACCAACTTCTTTGTGACGTTTAAGAACCACTGCATTAAATGGTGCTTTAAGAGTACGTTTTTCTAAACGTATCTGTAAACCTTTAATACTCTCTTCTAATGAATTAATTCTAGCCTCTAAATTCTCAATGCCATAGAGTGAGTTTTCATAACTTTTTTTAGAGATACTTTTACGCTCATAGAGTGCTTTGCTACGCTTCAAGTCAAGTTTATCACGCATAAAGTCTGCACGAAGTGCTTTTAGTGAGGCTTTTTGTGATGCAATATCTGATTTTAGTAGACGTGAATCTAGTACAAAAATTGGTTCACCTTTTTTGATATATTGACCATCGTCAGTCAATCTTTTAACTATTAAACCCTCTTCTTCTAAAGCAAGTGACGCTTTACGGTCATAATATAGTGTTCCTACATAGCTTTGTAGTGGATTTATGGTTCCACTTTTTACAGGTTTAACCTCTACAAGAGATGCTTGTGGCATATCTTGTGCATAAACTGTATTTAAAAATAGTAGTACTAACAGGACAATTTTCTTCATAAGGTTACCTTTTTATTAACCGACTAGTCGGTCATTTATATAGAGAAATTTTTTTAACTATGATTGATAGCACGCCAGTAAATAGTGAATGTCTTTTCAATCATCTCATCGTTATACATACTTGGGTTTGTCATAAAATAATCAACATTCATATGAATATTGCTTATATAATGATTCTTACCGTACTCAAAATCTGGTAAATCTAGCTCACTGTTTTCTGTAGCTTCTTCAATTCTTTTCGCAAAGTCACAATATGAGAGAGAAATTTCTTGACTCTCTTGTGATATATGCTTACTAAGACCAAACTGTTTTAAGAAGCTGAACTTTTCAGGATGTTCAATTCCCCATTTTATATCATTAATCCAAAGTGTATGAAACTGCTCTTTTAGTGAGCCACTTGAATCAATACAGTTGTTCATAGTTGCAGCTAACTCTTCAATAATAGAGAGAAACAGAGTGTTAATAAGCTCCTCTTTATTGCTAAAGTGATGAAATAGCGTTCCAGTTGCTACATTTGCCTCTTTGGCAATCAGTGAAGTAGGAGTGTGTACAAAGCCTCGCTCATTAAATAGTTTTAATGATGCCTTAAGTATATCTTCACGCTTTGTACTCATAATTTTCCTTTACTCGACTGATTAGTCGGTTCGTATTGTAAAGGAATTTTTTTATTTTGTCAAGTAGTTAATTTAAGAGAAGGAAGAGTAGATCTCTTCAACTTTTTTTGTAATCTCTTTTTGGTTAATCCCATTTAAATATGCATAGGCTATTGTAGCACCAGCAGCTACTCCCTCTTTTACATAACCATCATCATAAAGAGATAAGTTTTTTATATTGGAATCTGAAAAGTCAAAGTCGCTATAAAAAGCATTTATTTTTGGATCAATAGCGCACAACAGAGTTGAAATATTACTTTCTCTATCGTGAGCTATCCATTTTGTTGTAATTAGTGCAATATTTTTAAAATTAACATTTTCACCATCATTTGAAAGCTCTTTTAAAATAGCCAAAATTGTAGCCATTTGGGTACCGCCACCTAAAACAACCTGTTTTGTCTGTGATAGTACTGTTGCAACTCCTGCAACAAAAGGTTGCATTGTATCACCAACAGATGAGAGTATATCAAAGAGCGATGCTTTTTTACTTATATGTTTTTCTATCGCTTCATCTACTATTTTTCTCTTTAAACTTGTAACACTACTATCAGCACTACTAGAAGCAAACCAACCATCACATTCATAACCTAAGGCCTTTGTTACAGCATAGGCTGTTGTTGTGCCAGATGGTACAACTTCACCTACAATAAATACCTCATTAGTGTGAGCAATCTCCTGAGCGTAACGTTTACCCTCTAAGAAAAGCTCTTTAGCATTAATCTTTGAATTTTCTACTATAGAGTCTGAAAATGTTGAGTCTATTTTTGTTATTGGGGCTTTTGTTTCGACCTTTAATCCTGCGTCAATGAAGTGTATAGGCAGTGGACACAGATGTCTTACTGCTGAGGCAATGAGTACAGGTGATGGTGGACCATCTGGCATCTTGGCAATATCTGGCATAGATTTTGGGTAGCCATAGTATAGAAGTTCCATATCAAGTGCTGGAGTGTAATCAATGAAGCCTGGCAGTCCTGCAACTGTAATGCCATCAATTTCAGCGGTCTTTGTATAGCTTCCGACAAGTATAAATTCTGTTTGTCTATTTTGTAGGCGTTCTAAGAAATCTCTTGAGCCTTGTAATGTTTTAATGCGTTCCATGGCAAGGATTATAGCAATTTAAACACTATTTAGCTCTTATCTTTTAGTTGTTTTTTACTTTAAATTGAGGTACATTTAAAAAATCAAATTTTTCATTTAACAAATTTACATCATTATTTATATTTTCACCAATAAATATCAATATAGACTGCTCTTTATAATCAGGTAGCTCCTCATATGATACATCACCAAATGAGTAATTAATAAAAATTGGTTCAGGAACATCTTTTGTCTTTACAACACCTTTAACTCTATATATATTCTTAGGAAGAGAGTTCAAAACTTCATTAATATCATTAAACTCAATATCTTCTTTAAGATATGCAACATTTTGAGTAATTGAATCTATTGAAGTATGATTTAAATGTTTATAATCTTTTGCTAGTCCAGTAATTTCATCAATTTCATACATACCATCAAAAACCTCTTTGTTTACTACACCTTGTTGTGCATGATGGAGTATATAGCTATTAAAAATTGTTTTTCTAGTAAGGTTATTTTTAATATTATATTGCTCTTTTGTCGCAATTATCTCTTTTTCTACAACTGCAAGTTCTTCATCATTTACTAGATCAGTTTTATTTAAAATAATAATATTTGAACCACCTAATTGGTATTTAGCAGTTGAATTGTCTTTGTATGAATCAAAGTTTTTAACATCAGTAACACAGATAACTCCATCAACACTGACACCAAGGTTTTGTAAAGATAGAAAGATTGGAAATGGTTCTGAGGCACCTGAAGTCTCTACAAATATAATTTCTGGATTATATTTGCTAATGATTTCGCTCACACCACTCTCAAACTCTTCTGATAATTGGCAGCAGATACAGCCCTCTGAAATTTCAAGTACTTCACTATGTACATTTGTAAGTATCTTACTATCTACTCCAACATCACCAAATTCATTAACAATAATGGCTACTTTTTTATCTTTAAACTGTTTTTGAACAGTATTGGTAAGCATAGTAGTCTTTCCAACACCTAAAAATCCTGTAATAATAAATGAGTGTATGATGAGTAATCCTTTTGTAGGAGGTTAATATATTTCGAGGTATTTTATTACGTGAAAGATAACTACTGCGTACAATTGCAGTAGTTATAGTAGAACTATTTTTTTGGAGCTTCTAAAATTTGTTCAAAACCAACTTCTTTACACCAATCAGCAGTTAAGTCGAAAGCTGCTGATGCAGTATCAAGGTTTTTTTGAATAAGCTCTTGTTTTTTCTTGAACTTTTTTTCAATAACAGAATCAAGTGTAGCAGTACCACCAGAAGCTGTATATTTTTTAAGGAATCTATCTTTAATACCCTCTTCGATAGCAGGTTTACTAACAGTACCTAAAGCACCAAATAGTGAACCTAACATTGCCATGTTTGTAGCTAGTTCAGTTCCTGCTTTTTCGATAGCAAATTTAGTAAAGTCTTTAGTAAGTACTTTAACATTTAGTTTATCTAAAATTGCTTTATCAGTCTCAGATAGAAGATCTACATCACTATTAATGATAATAAGACCATTCTCTTTGATACCAGCATAAAAAGGCATTGTATATGATTTACCCATAGTAATAACTTGTGGGTGAAAAATCATTACAATATCAGGGTATATAACTTCCCCTCTATCATAAATAGGCACTGTACCAATTCTTGCATAACTCTCAGATGGAGCCATACGCTTCTCAGCACCAAAGAAAGGGTTAGATACTGCGTAGTAACCCTCAGTATCAGCTGCAGTTGCTGCAATATGTGCTGCAGTTACCGCTCCTTGCCCACCTAAGCCGGGCATTCTAATTTTTATTGAGTCTTTTGCCATTATAAACGCCCCTCTGCTTTGCATTTTGCTAAATATTCTTCAGCTTCTGGTGAAATATGTTTATAAGATGTAAATCTCTCTTTATCTTGTGATTTCATCTCTCCAAGTCCTTCATTTGCACTAAGCCCAATCTCTAGGATACAAGGTGTGTAAATATTAATGAATGTTGGTCCAATCTCTCTAGCAATTAAAATTGCTTCTCTAACCGCTTTTGCAACCGCTTTTGGTGCAGAGGCAGTCATATTTATAGAGTAGTGACAACCAGAAGTTGTAGCAAGCTCCCACATTGGTACTTTTTCAAACTTTTTACCAGTAGGTGCCATTTTGAAAACTTGACCTTTTGGAGTACTACCAGATTCTTGACCACCTGTATTTGCATAAACTTCGTTATCAAAACAGATAGTAGTAAGCATCTCTTGTCTAAAGAATGATTGAAGTGTATAGTCTAGTCCAATATCAACTGTAGCACCGTCCCCTGCTAAAACTACAACATCTTTAGGTGTTTCAGGAAATCTCCACTGTAAAACTCTTTTAATACCTGATGCAACAGCATTTTGGTTACCAAAAAGTGAGTGCACAGTATGAAGTGCAATGTGTGGGAACATTAAAGATGTACAACCTGTTGAGTTTACAATAATAGTATCCTCAGGGTTAGGAAGTGAAGATAGTACATATCTTAATGCAGCTGCCTCTGGACAACCAGCACATAATGAGTGCTCTTCAAGTATCTCTTTTGTTTCAGGAAGTTCCTTAATACCACGTAGTTTTTCCTGATTTTGAGCCCATGTTGCATTTTCTTCAAGATCAATGATCTCTTGAGGCATAATGTCTCTAAATTCTGGATTAATATTATATTTATCTATTGACATATTATGCTCCTTTTCCTGGGTTAACTTTTTCCATTACTTCTGCAATGATTGCCTCAGCTGGCATACTCATACCACCACCAACTCTAGGTCCAGCAACAATTTCAGTATCACACTTACCATAAAGTGCACTTCTTACTTCATTTGAAAGCCAACCAACAACATTAAACTCAGGTACAAAGGCATATTTAACACCTTCTAATGCTTCTATAAGTTCTTTTTCTGGGAATGGTCTAATTGTTCTAAGTTTAATAACTTTAGTTTTAACACCTAGTTTTGCCAATTCTCTTTCAGCCTCTTTTGATTGCTGTGATGCTGTACCACAAGCAATGAATGCAATTTCAGCATTTTCATCACCACTAACGTGTACAAGACCTTTAAGGAAATGTTCTGCATAAGGACGTGAACGCTCTACTGCTGATCTTACTTCCCACTGCCATGAAGCATGTGTTGCATAAGAGATATAGTTAGACTTCATTACAAATGGATCTCTTAAGAAACGTCCCGGAGGCATCTCTGAATCAATCGGAGGTAGTGGAGCTTTATATGGTTCATAAGGGAAAAGTGCAATATCATCTTCTGGAAGCATTACAGCCTCTCTTGTATGAGATACAAAGAATCCATCAACAACAGTAACGATAGGCACATGAACATCAGGCTTTTCAGCAACTGTAAATGCTGCAATTGACATGTCAAATAGCTCTTGAACATTCTCAGCATACCAAATCATCATACCAGTCTCTAGTAAGTATTGAACCTCTAAGTTGTCTGGTTGAATTGTTAGTGGAGAGTTAATACCACGAGCCATTAGAATTAGTTGCATTGGTGCACGTGTACCTGACCACATTGCAAAGTTTTCCATAGCTCTTAGTGTACCTGGACCTGAAGTTGTAGTAATTGTTCTAGCACCTGCCATTGAACAACCTGCAACCTCAGACATTACACCAAATTCATTTTCACCTCTAAAATATACACCAACATAACCCTCAGCCCAAAGTTCACCAATAAGGTGTGCAGCTTCAGATTGTGGTGTAATTGGGTACGATACAGATGCATCAACTGTACATCTCTTTACTGCTTCTTTTAAAACTTCAGAACCAGTCATAAAGTGCTTAGTTCTAGGAGCTTCGAAAAGTAGGTGGTCTGTTGAAACTAATTTCTGTCCAGACCAGTTGTGTGTTTTTGTCATATCACTTATTTTGCTCATTTTATACTCCCAGCTCTTGTTTAACTTCTTTAGCTATCTTAACGAATTTCTCAAGCTCTTCAGTATGCTGATCTCTTAATGTAGCCATCGCATCTTCATGTCCTGATAATCCACACATAGCGATTGTATAACAATCTGTTTCAGCTCTTACAATTTTTAGGGCAACATTTGCATAGTGACAATGTACACCGATAAATATCGCTGCTTTAATGTTGTTATTCCATATCGTTAAGTTTGGATGATTTGGATTAATCTCTACTTCAGGATCAATTTTTGGATATTTTGGTCTATAGTCATACATAGGAATCATTTGAGCGTTAAGAACCTCTGACATCTCTTTGATAACTTTAGCTTTCTTTTTAGATTCTTCATTCCACCCGTATAGCACTTGTGGACCAGGAAAAATCGTTGGATTTTCGCTTGTTAACATCACTCTTGCAACTTCTCTCATTGCAGTTTCTTCATCTACAACTTCTTCTAATAAAAGTGCTTTTCCCTCTGGTGGTGTAATCACACCTTCATATGTAGCTGCGGGGTATGGTGAATAATACGCAGGACCTTGCTTTGCCATAAGTTCTCCTATAAAAAATTTTCTATTATATAAAGTAAATCTAAAATCTTAGATTTACTCTCCTGATGCGTTAGGCATTTCCATCGTAATACAATTACGATCAAGCATGTCTGTACATACATATACACAAAGTGCACAACCTTTACATCTGTCTACATCAACCCAAGATGTATTTCTTTCTTTGTCAAACATTAGCGTGTTCGCTTCTGGACAATACAGTGTACAAGTGTTACATTTATAATCTGCACACATATCAGCATCAACTTTTGCTACATAATACATTTTTTCTCCTATCGATGATTTAAACATTAAAATATTAGTATGAAAATTACAATCAATCATCAAGTCTAATAATTAGTAATATATAGTATAAAAAAAGAACTGTAAACTCAATCTATAGAGTAGAATTTACAGGATACCTTTTATTAGCTACATTATGTTTTCGAAGCGCAGTTTACATGAAAAAACTTTGTCTTTTCTTTAATTTTCTATATAAAAAACTTTTATCAAAACTATAATAACTATATTAGATTTGAAATTTTTATCAACTCAACTACTTTTTAAAGTATATTTTAATAAGATTATTCTGAGCTTATAATTGTAGATATAACCCTGTATATAAGCCAAGATATGATATAAAGCATTGTATAAGACTACTTAATTGGTATAAAGTGTTAAGATTAACGACTACTGTATTAAAATCAAGAATTGAACTATTTTATAAATGTTACAAGCATCATTAGTTCAATATCTATTAGTTGGTTGTATATTTTTAAAATTATGTGTTACTTTATGAAACAATGCCCTAATACAAGTGCAATAGATAGATTTTATCATGTTAAAAAATGAGTAATATAAATTGACTACAGAACTATACAATCATCATATATTCTCAAAAATTAAAACTTTTTGCAAACATAAAATTTCTTTTATAAATTAATAATGTTTAAAGCCTGCTCTTATAAAATGATTAAACTCTCTTAGTTAACTATATGACATTTACATTTATACCGTAAAATGATAACATCGCACCTTGAAAGTGCAACACTAATGAAATCAATAGTTGTACAAAATTTATAATGGGTACAGGAGTTTTAATGGAGAAGGTAATATTGCTTATTCCAGGCATACCGATTTTTATAGCATTTATTCTATTTTTTGTTAGAAAAAAAGAGCTTATTCCAAAAGTGAGTCTTGCACTCTCTAGTATGGTCGCTTTACTTGCGTTATATGGGACATATTATGTAATTAGTAATGATACTAAAATAATAGGCTTTGATGGTTTATTAATCTATAATGAACTCTCAGCAGTATTAGTACCTTACGTTGCAATTTTAGGGTTAGTAATTCGTAAATATGCAAGCAAATATATGTGGGATGAGGCAGGCTATAAGAGATTTTTTATTCTTTTAAACTTTATCTTTGCATCGATATATCTGTTTGTAATGAGTAACAGTCTTATTGTTCTTGCTCTTGCTTGGCAGTTATTAAGCATCAGTTTGTATCTTCTAGTATCATTTAACGTAGGTTCAAAAACAGCTGTGAAAAACGCTAGATGGACTATGAATATTCATAAGGGCGCAGATTTAGTATTTATATTTGCAATCATTTTGACATATAAAACATTTGGCAGTTTTAATTTAGCAGTGCTAAGTGAAAAGTGGCTGGCGATGTCTGGGCATCCTGTTGAAAATCCAATGATTTTTGTAATAGGACTGCTTTTCTTGCTTGCTGCAATGATGAAGTCTGCAATTATGCCATTTCATATCTGGTTACCTTACACATCTGAAGCGCCAACACCTGTTTCAGCGGTCATGCACGCAGGTGTTGTTAATGTTGGAGGTATCTTGCTAAATAAGATGGCTTATTTACTTCTTCTTGCACCAGGTGTACTTAATATTGCATTTATTGTTGGTCTTATTACCGCAATTGGTGCATCTTTGATTATGCTTGTTGTCGCTGATATAAAACGATCGCTTGGGTATTCAACTGTAGGACAGATGGGTTATATGATTATGGAAGTTGGGTTAGGAGCATTTTCTCTAGCTATTTATCACCTTATTGTTCATGGTATCTTTAAAGCTACGCTATTTTTAGAATCTGGCGCTCTTATTAAGTGGGCTAGGCATGATTCAAACCTTCCAAAACGTCTCTCTTATAAACTATTTTGGGAAGACAAGGTTAAAAGTAATTCTAAACAGATTTTTAACTATATAGCCTTTTTTACTATTATGCCAATTGTTGCATTTATAGGTATTAAAATGGTTTTAAGTGAAGAGTTCTTTGAATTTAATGCTGCAATCATAATCTTGGCATTTGCTTGGCTTACAGGTACTCAGCTTTTTATGTCATTTTTTAAAGCATCTAAATCTTATTCAACGATGGTAATGTTTGCGCTAGTAGGTTCGTTTATTATGATTCTTTTTACTTATGAATTTGTTGGACTGGCGCTTGAACATTTTATATATGGAGATGATGCACTGCTCTTTTATAAAGCTGCTACATTTAATATAACTATGTTGATGTCAGTTGCTATGTTAGCAATCATTATGGTTGTTGGATGGCTGTTTATGTATAAACAATACTTTAAAGATATTCCAAAAATTGATAGTGAACCTAAAAGGATGAAGTTGCTATTTTACAAGTTTTTGGTGAAAGAGGGCTATTTCTTTAGTCTGTTTAAAGTTTTTAAAAAGGGTAAATTATGATGTTTAGTATTTTATTCCTATTATTAGCTGCTGGTGTTCCATACTATATCCTTTTGGAAAAAAAGACAAGATTAAATAGTAAGAGTATTTTTTTATTGAGTGGGTTTTTACTTTTGAGTGCGATTATACTCTCATTATATGTAGAAAATGAACATAGAACTTCACTTGTAATAGTCTCATTTGCAAGTGCAATATACTCTATTTATAAAGCAACAAAGACAACAAACTTTTATAAATTGGGTTACTACTTAATATTTGTGAATGCTCCATTTTTCATTCTTTTTGAGGGTGCTGGTGCAATGTATAGTTTTTCTCTGCTTGTCTCTTTAGTGGGACTTTTTTTAATTGGGAAATTTTATGAAAAGAATTATGGAAGTGCAAATTATCGTCATATAACTGGAATTACACTTGTTACGCCATGTGTTGGTACATATTTGACACTTTATTTAATTACTCTTGCTCTTTATCCGCCATTTCCAAATGCACTCTTTTTTCTGAGTCATATTTTCAACAGTGAGCCTAATACTCTTTGGTACATTATTGTAGTAACGCTATTCTTTGCCAATTTTTCTCTTGCTATGGGTGTTATGCGGGCAACTTTATTTGGAAGGCCACATTCAGATATTCACTACGTACATATGAATTCGAAAGAAAAAATAGTACATTTTTTAATTTTAATGTTACTTTTAACACTGAGTTTTTTTGGACTTAAGGAGACACTTTTATGAGTATTGTAGAAAAATTAGATTCTATTAAAGATGTAATACCTCACTATTGGCCTATTGGGTCATTTATTCATCATAATCCACTCAAAGGGTTTGAAGATCTACACTTTAAAGATGGCTTGAGTAAAGCTCAAAGTATATTTGGCGGAAAAGTCTATATGGATAGCTCTTACTATATGGATCTATATGAAAAAGGTAAAATTGATAGTTTGATATTTGAAAAGAATATCAAAGAATCATTAGCAAGCAATGGCTCTAATATCTCTTTAGAGTTTGCTAAGAAATTTCTTATGGAAGTTAGTCCAAAATGGAATAGTCTTAGAATTGAGCTTTTATCTAAAAAAGAGAAAGTTGATGAAGCACTCTATACGCATTTAAAGAAAAATTCTATTTTTCATGATAAGCATTTATGGTTACGTCAATTAACTAAACACATGACTCTATATGAAATAGATGATGCACTATTTGGTAAGAATAGTAAAGATGGAATTGAAAAAAATATTATTGAATTTGTCTCACGTTTTTTAGATGAAAACCAGACAACAATGAGTATGCCAAATAGAGAACTTGGTATGTTTGAGGCTTTCAAACTTTTTGAAGATTTTAGATATGAAAAAGATTCACAAACTTTTGTAGAAGAGACTCTAAATGAACTTCATGTCGAAAATATTGAACACTACTTATTAACACATCTTCTTAAACTGCATGGTTGGGCTGGATTTATTAAATATCGTTCAGGGGATTCAAATAATGCTTCACAAGAGGAGTACCCATCTGCTCTTATAGATTATGTTGCGATAAGACTATATTACGAGGCAAAAGCAGTTAAAAAATCTAAGCTTAGTAATTTTAAACTGTTTGAAGAGTATGCAAATGATAATCTTGATGATGTTATTTTACAGCTTCTAAAGCATAAAGATATGCTTTTTGGAACAGCTTTAGATGCCCTAGAAGATAATGAAAAAACTGAGCTAGTTTTGCAAGATCATATTAAGCATGAATTAAATTTAGATGCTTTACAAATTCAGCATTCAGATGATGTTTTACAGAGTAATCTACCTTTAACTGAATTAGTACCAGTTATTAAGAAGTTAAGAGAAGAAGAGGGTTATATTTGGCTTAAGTCATTAGAAGATACCTATATAGATAATTATGTTGATAATATAATAGGTGAAGAGGTCAAAGAGAAAGAAAAAGAGGCAGCTTCAATTACTTTTTGTTTAGATGTTAGATCTGAGGTTATGAGAAGAAGTGTTGAGGCAAGTGGTCCATATAGAACTTATGGAGCGGGTGGATTTTTAGGTATTCCAATTGCATTTGTAGAGTTTGATAAAGCTCACGAGCTTTTTTTAGCTCCTGCTATTGTAGATTCTAATAATGTTGTATTTGAGTTACCTATTGAATCGCATGAGGATTATAGCTCTAAAACACTTATGAATAAAACCACAAAAAAAGTATTAAGTGACCTGAAAAACAATCCTTATACACCATATATTATGGTTGAAGCGATTGGATGGGTTTTTGGTATTAAGCTTTTTGGTCAGACCTTTTTGCCACAAAAAACAAAAAAGTTTTTGTCAAAATTCAAGCCTAGCAAGCCAAAAACAACATTTACCTTAGATAAACTCTCTTCAAGTGAGATTGAGTTTTATGTTTCAAAACTTCACACTAAAATTATTCATTCAGTTTTGATAGAGGATTTGAAAAAAGATTACACTGATTTTGAAATTGAATCAATAAGAAAGCATCTTGTATTTAACGATAAGTTAAAAATTGAAATTGCAGATAAAACAGTTGAAAAGCTTAAAACAACTTATAAAATTAATCCTGAAGATTATGAATATCAAAAAAATAAATTGGGGATGGTCGGTTTTACTCTTGAAGAGAAGGTGAAGTATTTTCATAACTACTTAACAATGGTTGGTCAAGTAGATGATTTTCCAGAGTTTGTAATCTTATCTGGGCATGGTAGTAGCTCAGATAATAATCCATTTGAATCAGCACTTGATTGTGGTGCATGTGGAGGAAACATTAGTCTTCCTAACAACAGAGCACTCTGTATGATTGCAAATAATGCAGAAGTTAGAGAAGCTATAAAAGAGAAGGGTATTAACATACCTCATAGTGTAAAATTTATACCCGCGTTGCATATAACCTCTACAGATGAGATGAAATATTATGATACTGATGTTCTAACAGGAGAGCAAGCAGCTAAATTTTTTAAAATTATGCATGATGTTAACAAAGCATCTCATATGGCAAGAAAAGAGAGAATAAAGGCACTCCCTCACACAAATACTCAAGCAGATATTATGCTTAACTCTATGGATTGGTCTGAACCTAGACCAGAATGGGGACTTGCTGGAAATATGGGTGCATATGCTGGTCCTAGAGATTCTATTAAGCATATTGCATTTAAGAATAGATTCTTTTTACATTCGTATGACTATAAGCTTGATAATGACAATGCTGATATTCTTACACGAATTCTTGATGGGCCACTTGTTGTAGGTGAATGGATAAACTTAGAACACTATTTCTCTACAGTAGATAACCATATTTATGGTGCTGGTTCGAAGGTGTATCACAATGTAGTTTCAAAAATTGGAGTTTTTAGTGGTAATTATAGTGATTTAAAGATTGGACTTCCAACTCAATCAGTTCACTTAGAAGGAGAGGCATACCATGAACCAGTAAGACTTTTGACGCTAGTTGAAGCACCACTTGATAAGGTTTTAAAAGCGGTTGGGAACTCATTAGCAAAACCGTTTATTCTTAACGAATGGATTAGACCAGTTGTTATAGATAGAGCGGCTAAAAAAGTTTACTCATATGTAGATGGTGAATTTATTGTCATAAAAGAGATAAAATAACAAATATTAAGGATACAGATATGTATACAATTGAGATAGAAAAAGAGTGTGGCTGTTTTAAAAAAAGCGGATTTGAAAATAAAATGACGTTTGAGACAAGAGAAGATATGATTAACAAAGCACGAGTTATGGAGTGTCGTATGAATCAGGAATTTTGCATGAAGCATTTTTTTGAAGCAGTTGACTATAACGATAAGATAGTAATACATAGTAGTGTAAGACCTGTCGATGAAGATGATGAAGAAGAAGAGGACATCAGAGAACTTATGAGAAAAAGTCCAGTAACTATTGGTTTTGACGATGGTGAGACTCCTCCTAATGGATCTGAACATTGTGCTACAGGAAATTGTAAATAATTTTTTAATACTCCTCTTCACCTCTTTGAAGAGTAGATGACAGAGATGTCAAAACTATTTTAGTAACACTACTTAGCTAAGAAAAAGTAGTGTAACTGTTACTTCATCAAAATATTAACTTAACTCATATTTTTTAAAAGAAGAGATTTAGATAATAAGCTCTTAGCATAAATATAAATTAGAGTACTTTTTTATAGAAAAATAGTGTTTCATAATTACACGTAATCTAATTTAATACTACTTTTAAGTGGCATATTTCAAGAACAAATGGGAGATATATAGGCTAATAAAGCATAAAAAAGTCACTTCTATATACCTAAATAGTAGTAAAAATAATTATTTGTAATTAATTAGTTAAATTAAGCTAATTTTATGAAGTATTTAATTTTAATAAACGCTTACTGTATATTTTTTATCAAAAAGTAGCACATATGGGTTAAAGTGATGTTTATTGTACTTGTAAGTAGTTATCAATTATAACATTTAAGCTAGATAGTTGATTGTATAAGAGCAGTTAAATAATAAATATTTATCTATATTGTAATTTTTTATAAATTAATAAGAATTAAACTTAAATAAATTTATTAATAATAATATTTTAGTTTTTATTATGCACTTTTCCTATACTTTACCTCTTTGAAAATTTATTCTATAAGCTAAGGAGTTAAAGGTGAATAAAATAATAGAACGGGGGCCGGCTGGGTATATGCCAGATTCGGCACCATCCATGGGGGTAGAACTTGCACCAGAAGGTAAAGCTTTACTTTATGGTAATGTAGTAAGTGAAGAAGAGGCAATGAGAGATGCCGCTAGAGCACTATTAACTGAAGATAATCCGACGATTTTTCCTGGTCCTCAGGTTTTATGGGATTGGAAAGAAGATGTTGCTAGTAAAGCAGCAGCTATACTAGATCTTGCATCTGAGATTCCAAACTGTAAAATAATCCCTATGCCAGATTATAGACCTAAATATCCAAAGATTGATGTTAAGGCTGAAATTAATCCAAATCACCCAAATCTTACAATTTTAGATAATAAAATTAAAGCTTGTATCTTTGTAGGTGTTCACTGTCACTATGCAAATCTTTCATTAAGAATGATCCGTGCTGGTACTGAGTGTTATACAGTAGCATTATGTGCATATATGGGTCACGAAGAGGCTATGGCTTCAATTAGAGATTTACATGCTGAAGATATTCAGAAATTTAAAGAGATTGTAATTGAAGAGAGAACAAAATTAGGCATTGAGTGGACAGCTACTCTTCCACCTGAAAATCCATCTTTAGAAAAAGAGGATTTTGCAACATTAGCACCAGCTGATTATGGCGAGTACAGAAGTCTCATCATGTCAAGAAAAGGTGAACATGTTGCTGAAGTAGAATAAAGGAGAAGATATGAGTTCAGATACAAGACCAAAGTTAGAAAAAAAATTAGTAGATATGAATTATCTACTAAAAGAAGCTCCAAGAGAACAGCACTTTATTACAGGTGCTCAAGCGATGGCAGAAGCTGTTAAAAGAGCTAGTGTTGATATGGCGATTGCATACCCTATTACACCACAGTCAGAGGTTATGCACTTAGTTGGTGATATTTATGCTCAAGGGCATATTAAAGAGTACTATAGAGCTGAAGAAGAGCTTGGTACAATGTCTGCTATTGCTGGTGCTTCAAGAGCTGGAGTACGTCTTTTTACAGCAACATCAGGACCTGGACTTTTACGTGGTTTAGAGGCAATTGTATCTTGGCCAGGACATAGAGTTCCTGCAGTACTTGGTGTTTTAACTCGTGTTGTAAACGCGCCACTATCAATTCAGCCAGATAATATAGAGATGGCATATTTAATGCACTGTGGTGCTGTAATGTTACATGCTGAGAATCAGCAAGATACATTCGATATGACTTTAGCAGCATTTGCAATTGCAGAAAAAGTTGATGTTTATATTCCAGTAGCTGTTGCAACAGAAGGTTTCTTTGTAACACATGCTAAGGGTTATGTTGACATGACTCCTGAAGATATGGCACTTAATGAATTTGACCCAATAGCAGCACCAGTTCCAGCTATGGATAATGAAACTCCACCAGCTAGAATTCAAAGAGATGCTCCTGTTCAAAAGTCAAACTTTATGAGTTATTTAATTCACTCTGTATGGCAACAAGAGATTTGGGATTCAAACAAGCGTGCGATGAAATATATCTATGAGTACCTTGGTGGACCAATAGAGGTTCAAAACCCTGAATCTGATGTATTTGTTGTAGCATCTGGTTGTGCAGCTGCACAAGCTAGAGAAGCTTGGAGATATGCTCAAGAGGATGGATTAAGTGTTGGTTTAATCAAAGTTAGATCTATTAGACCATTCCCTATCGATGAGATTAGAGAAGCGACTAAAAATGCGAAAAAACTGATAGTTCCAGAACACAATATTATTGGTTGGTTATGTACAGAAGTTAAAGCAGCTATTCCAAATGGTGGTATTGTTGTTGAAGGCCCTAGAGTATATGGTGGTATGACACTTCCAGTTGAATTGATTATGAAAGAAATTCATGACGCTCTTGGACTAGAATACGATCTAAAACTATAAAAAGGAGATAGAATGAGTTTAAAATATATAACTCCAGCAGAAAGATTTAAAAATTATCTGCCAAAAGATTATGTAGAATTAGTTGACTACGGTCCATTTGGAAAGACTCAAGAAGAAGCGGGTCCTGGAAACATGGGTCAGTTTAAAGAGTTAGTAGAAGAGCATCCAATGTGTTCTGGTTGTTGGATGGCATATTTCATTAGATTGATTTTTGCTTCATTACCAAACCCTCAAGAGACAGTAACACTTGGAACTGCGGGTTGTGGTCGTTTAGCAATATCTCAAGCTGCAGTACCATTTATTTATGGTAACTATGGTGATCAAAATGCAATGGCTTCTGGTTTAACTAGAGCATTTAGATTACGTTTTCCTGAGAAAACAAAAGATGTTGTTACTATCGCTGGTGATGGTGGTACTATGGATATTGGTTTCTCTATGACTATGCACTCATGGATTCGTGGTGAAAAATTCACAACAATCATGCTTGATAATGAAGTTTATGGAAACACTGGTGGTCAATCAAGTGGTATGTCACCAAAAGGTGCAATACTTAAAATGGCTCCTAAGGGTAAAGATTTTGAAAAAATGCCTGCAACAGAGTTAGCTAAAGCTGCTGGTTGTGTTTATGTTGTTAGACTTTCACCTACAAATATTAAAAAGGCAGCAAAAGTTATTAGACGTGCGATTTTTGTAGCTAGAGAAGTAGGTCCTACATTTATTCATGCTTATACTTCATGTAACATTGAGTATTCAATTCCTACTGAAGAAGTATTTCAAGATGCAAAAGATAAAGAGAAAACTCGTTTTCAGTTTGATGAGTATATGACAGATGCAGCAAAAGAAGTTATTGAACGAGTAGAAGCTGAAGAAAAAGCAGCTAGAGTAGCTAGAAAAGCTGAGAAAAAAGAGGCGGTGAATTAAGATGGCTGAGAAAAAAAGATATAACATACGTATCTCGGGTCTAGGTGGTCAAGGTGTTGTTACAACTGCCCATATCCTTGGTGCATCAATGGATAACGCAGGGAAGTACGCTTCTTTGGTACCATTTTTTGGTTCAGAAAAAAGAATGGCACCAGTTGAGGCTTATGTAAGAGCTTCAACTGAGCCAATATATGAAGTAGGGGAAGTTGTATATCCTGATATTATTATGATATACCACTCACAAGTTGTTACACATGGTAAGTCATACACTATGCCATTTTATACAGGTTTAAAACCTAATAGTTTAATCATTATAAATACAGATAGAGATGTTCTTGTAGAAGATGATCTTAAAGTACTTAATGAACTTAATGCAAAAGTTGTACAGTTTGATGCTACAGCTCTAGCAATGAAAATTGCAGGTACTGAACTTGCAACAAATATGGCAATGATGGGTATGCTTCTAGGACTTACAAAACTTGTAAATGAAGATAATATTGAAGCAGCGGTAAAAGAGAGATTCTTAGGAACTTCATTTGTTGCTTCTGGTGGTACAGCGGCTCTGGATTCTGCTATAGAGAAGAAATTTAAGAAAAAAGAGCAACTGCTTGCAAAAAATATGGAAGTTATTAATAAAACTTTTGAGATGGCAGACTCTGTTGACTTAACTACTGACGACTTAATTGTTCAGTTTGATGTGTAATAAGGAGAGAAAATGTATTATGTAGCAAAAGTTGATGCTGATATGTGTGCAGACTACAAGTGTAATACTTGTACACTGTATTGCCCAGAAGCGAATACGCTAATGTTTGACAAAGAGAGAAATACATCTTGGGTTGATGTAGACAGATGTAAGGGTTGTGCACTTTGTGTATATGTATGTACAGATATGCTTGATCGTAACTGTATTACGATGGAGATGCCTAACGCATCAGGAGAGTAAAACTCTTATCTAGATGGCTTAAATGCCATCTAGTAATATTATAAATTGATAATTTCTTCCCTACTATCTATTCTAATTACAAACTGAAGTCATGAATTTATTGTATTGTATAAAAATTAAGTTTAGTTAATATTGCTAAAATTACAAAATAAAACTAATAAGGATTATAGTGAAAGTTAAAGTAGAAAAGATAGATGATATAAACTTTATTATGAGAGGTACAGTTGATAATAGTGTAATTCAAGATAAAGTTGCTCAATTAAAAAAAGATGTATCTAAAGATGAGTCTAATGATGAAAATATTGAACAAGATGCTGCAGGAGCAGTATTTAAAGAGTTTATTGATGCTGGAATAAAAGAGGCAGGAATTGTTGTAGATACTTTATTAGGTCAACCAGCACTTAAAAAATATGAGCAAAAAGATAATGATTTGTATTTTGAGGTTGAGTTGTCAATTAGTCCTGAAATTAACGTAGATATAGACTATAAAGATATAGTACCTAGCTTTACTAAGCCAGTACCTGATCAAAAAGAGGTAGAAACTAAACTAGAAGAGTTTGCTAAGCAGCAAGCACTATTTGTTAAATTAAAAAACCCAAAAGCTGTTGAAGATGGAGATGTAGCTGTTATAGATTTTAAGGGCTATATAAATGATGTTGAATTTGAAGGTGGAAGTGCTGAAAAATTTAATCTTAAAATTGGTTCTAACTCATTTATCCCAGGATTTGAAGAGCAGTTAATTGGTATGGAGTATGGAGATGAGAGAACTATTACAGTTACATTTCCAAAAGATTACCAATCAGAAGAGTTAGCAGGTAAAGAGACTAACTTCATTGTTAAACTACATGAAATTCAAGAGCAAAAAGCGGAAACTCCTGATGATGCTTTTGCTAAAAAAATACTTAATGATCAATCAGCTACACTTGAGACGTTAAAATTAAAATTAGCAGAGCAGATAACATCTGATGAAGTTTCAAAAATATATATGAGTGATCTTAAACCTAAAATTATTGAAGGATTACTTAGCAAGTTTGAATTTACACTACCAAGTAATGTGGTAGAACAAGAGATAGATGCAAAAGTAAGTGAGAAATCAAGAACTTTTAGCGAAGAGCAACATAAAATGTACAAAGAGGATAAAGGAAAGTTTATGGAGCTTAGAGAGTCTATAAGAAATGAAGCTAGAGCTACCATTAAAACTGCACTTATCGTTGAGGCGTTAGCTAAAAAAGAGGGTATTGAAATTAATGAGCAAGAGGTACATGCAGCATTAGGTTATCAAGCTATGATGACAGGTCAGGATGCTCAAGAACTAGTAAAGTACTATGAAGATAATAATTTAATGACTTCAGCAAAAATGGGACTAACAGAAGATAAGCTTTTTGGAATGATGTTAGGCTTTCATAAACAGTAAGATAAATTAGTTATGATAAGGAAAAATTTATGTATACAGTAGAGATAGAGCATCAATGTAGATGTTTTAAAAAGAGTGAATATAAGAGTGAAAAATCATTTGAGAGTCAAAAAGATGCATATAACTACTCAAATATAGTAGCAGACTTTATGAATGATGAATTCTGTACAGAGCATCTGTTCAGTGCTCAAAGAGTAGGTGAGAATGAGTTTATGATTAGAGTAGCAGATAATCCAAACTCAGCTTCAAGTTGTAGTACTGGAAGTTGCAGTAGTGATGAAGATACAACAGTTGGTACTTCTATGTTTGGTACAAGTTGTAGTACTGGAAGTTGTGGCTGTTAATAAAACTTCCTTCCTATTTAAAAGTCATCTTTTTTTTCATTAGATATATATTTATAAAAGGATGAATAATAGAACTTCAAAATAGTATTACAAGAGAAAATATTAGATTTTTAATGACTGAGTTTTATAAAAAAGCAATAGTTGATGAAGAGATAGGCCCTTTTTTTGTAAATGAACTTGGAAATGATTTAACAAGTGAAGATTGGGTTGAACATATAGAGCTTTTAGCTGATTTTTGGTTAGCTAAGCTTCTAGGAGAAAAAACCTATGTTGGAAACTTTATAGGTGCTCACATTAAGCTTCCTCACATTAAAAAAGAGAGTTTTGCAAGATGGGTAGAACTTTTTTCAGCAACAGCTGATGAAGTCTATGAACCTGATACCTCTAAACTTTTTAAGAAAAAAGGGGTGCAGTTTTCTAAGCAGTTTATGAGTACTAATATTGAGATATAACTATATACTTAATAAGGAAAATAATAATGAATAAAAAATGGAATATACTTTTTATTAAAGATGATAGATCACCATTTAATTTAACCGCTGAAGTGTTTAATTCACTATTTAATAAAGTAGATATGACTTCATCAAAAGAGGAGTCCTTAGAACTTTTTAATAACAATAGATATGACATTGTCATTAGAGATATAAGCATTGAACCTGAAGGTGTTGCTTTTTTAAAGCAGCTGATAGATATAAAACCAGAACAATCTATATTTGCTTTTGTTTCACCCAAAGATTCAGATAAACTCTTTTCAATCGCTGATTTAGGGATTAATGCTATTGAGTTAACTCTAGAACAGTTTGATAAAGCATTAGAAACTATTTCTCAATTTAACCCCTATAGTTAATAATAAATTTAAAAATGCTTCTAAGGTAGTTTGGCAATAATAGGAAAAGGAAATTTATGGAAAAAATAGATACTCTACTAGAAAAATATAACAACTTTAAAGATGCTCAAATACGATCAATAGAGAATATTTCAGATTCATCAAAGCTTCTTACACTTGTAGTGCAAGATGATGATGGAGAAGATATTGAGACAGTTAAAGTGACATTTAGTAATGTCAAAGACTCAAAAATTTTGGTAAATGATGTATTGCCCTTTCTTGATATGATGAGTGGCATTAGCATTATTAAAGAGAATAATCTATATGGCTTTGCTGTAGGTAGAGGTAGTGCTATGCTTCATGTTAATAGTGCACCACTGTATATAATCTCTTCAGATATAGAGATTAAAGAAAATAAGGAACAGATATGAGTTTGCAAGAAGAGTTTCAAGAAATGTCGATAGTTCAAAAAATAAATACTATAGATAAAGTTCTTGAGGAGAATATAAGAGATTTTTTAATCAAAGATAATGGTGATATGGATTTAATTGATGTAGTGGAAAAAAACAACCTTCTTTTTGTCTATATTGAGTTTCAGGGTGCATGTGTATCTTGCGCATCTGCTGGTGGTACACAAGCATCGATAGAGAATATCTTGCAAAGAATGCTTGCGCCTGAAATTAGAGTTGTAAGCATATAAGCTTAGAGGAGTAAAGATTTGATTGTACAAGAAGAGTTACCAATGGTAGTAATACCAAGCATGAATGATACTCATTTAGAAGATATGATTATTATCAATAGACTTGATGATGCTGCAAAAAATGAGAATATAGATGCAGTATCTCAAACATTACAAGAGTTGATAGAGCATACTAGCATACATTTTTTTGATGAAGAAAAGTTAATGAAAGATGCTAAGTTAGCAGATTTTAATTCACATAAAAGTGAGCATGATAGACATTTAAGAGAACTTAAGTCTATAATAAAGTATTTTCAAACACATCAAGACACAAAAGCTATACGTGCTTATATTGAGGGTAATTTAAAATCATGGATGATTCATCATGTAGAAACGATGGATGCTAGTGCTGCTAAGGTTATAAAAGAAGAGCTATCTATATGAGTCCTGCAATAGGACTCTAGCTTTAACTCTCTTTTATTTTTGTTGCAAGAAAATTTGCTGTTGGGGCATCAACAGAATTTACATGTAGAACAATCCACTCAGGTGTTTTACGTATGAAGTAGATGATTTTTTTAATATCTCCAGCTCTTTTCCACTGTCTTATAGAGTATTCAAGATCTAGTAAGAACATATTATGGGACTCTTTATGCATATCGTAAGATGGAAAATTATACTCTTGCATTAAGCGCTCTTCATTTGCGAAGTGTGCTTTTACATGCTCAATATATTCATTTATTTTTTTTTCCAACTCCTCTAAGCCTGTTTTTTTTATCTCATATGTTATGGCAAGTTTATCTATATCGTTAAGAATCTTAATTTCATCCTCATGTGTTTGTTGCATCTGCTCAACACTCATATATTCTATCTGTTCAGCATAAATCATTCCCATAACTGAGATTCCTTTTGTAGCAATTTATAGTTGTAATTAAGCGAAAAAATCACTTGCATCTGGATTTTTTTCTTGATATTTTACTACATAAGAGCACTTAGCTACAGCTTTTTTATTATCTTTTTTTATCTCTTGGAGTACATCTTCTAGTAGAGTTCTAGCAAGACCTTTTCCTGCTAGCGCTTCTGGTACTATAGTATGTGTTAAGTGCATATTTCCATTTTGATCATCATAGGTAATATATGCTATGTGCTCATCTATGTGGTATTCATATTTACATTCATCTAAATTGTGAATTAATTTGTGTGACATTGTTTAATCCTTCTGTAATTTAATTTTTAGTAATCGCTATTTTACCTGAAATGGAACTTCATCCAAAGAAAATTCCTTCAAATTATCTATAATCCAACTATATATTTTAGAATCTTTGTTTAAAAAGAGGTAAATAGCTCCACCATCCTCATCATTTTTAACAAGCACGCTACCATTGTTTGCTTTTTCCCAAGCAGCCAAGTTTTCATAATATCTATACTCACTATGCAGTACATAACTTTGAAGCATTATCTCTTTTTCTAAAGAGTAAAAAAGAAACCTTTTTGAAGCTATATCATCTATATTTACTACTGAAGAGGAGCTTAAGTTATGGACTTTAAGCTCAAAGTTACCTAAAAGCTCAGATAAAAATTTATTTGTCCAAGAAGTGACTTGCTTCATGCACTTAAAAGTTGCCATGTCTGTGTTGTCTCTGTCTAAATATACAGTATTATAATCTTTGCAGATGTTACTATAGTCTATTGCAATACCTATTATTTCCACTTTAAACCTCTTTTAGTACCTTTACTTCATCTCCAACATGCATCCCACCATACTCAATAGGAGTTATAAAAAGGCCACGTTTACCTTGAATAAGTTCAGGAAGTTCTGGTGCGAATGAGTAAAGATACCTGTAATCTTCACATGAACCATCTACTTCAAAGGTCATTTCACCTATTTCGATAATGGAACCTTTTTTAAGATGATAAAGGTCAATATCTACATAGATATCTTCCATTAAAAGACCTCTTTCAAATGCGAGTTCAGCCTCTTCAATAATGTCATAACTTTTTTTTGAAACAAGAACCATTTTATGCTCAGTACCATTTTCATAGTCTCTACTGCCTATAATTCCATTTTCGTCACAGTCCATATCATCAACTCTCATACGGTGACCTGCGCGCATCATATCAGGCATAGTCATATATAGTGTTATAACTTTTCCATTTGTCATCTGTCGCCTTTAAAATTAAAATTCTGTTGATACTATCATATTTTGTCTGTAATTAGACTTCTTGTAGATTTAGAATAAATAAAATAATATAAATAACGTAATTAATTATTTACGAATACTAATAATGTTAGAATGATTTATGACGCTTAAAGGATATACTCTTGGTAAGTAAATTTGACTCAAAAATAATTCTAAATGAATTAAATCAAAATATATTTATTAAAGATATTAATTCAAACTATCTTTACTGCAATGAAAAATATGCAAAATTAATAGGTGAGAGTACATCTACAATTATTGGTAAAGATGATTATGACTTTTTCCCAGAAGAGATTGCAAAAAAATATCGTACTGATGATGCAAGAATAATAAAAAATGAAGAAGCTATCGATGTAGAGGAGCATATTGTTGTTGATGGTAAACAGTCAATTATACGTACAATTAAAAAACCACTCTACAAAGATGAAAAAGTATATGCTATACTTGGTATATTTTGGGATATTACTAAAGAAAAAAAGGAAGAGACTCTTTATAAAAAACTTCAATTTGGACTCCTAAAGGCACAAGAGCTGGCAAATATTGGTCACTGGGAGCTAGACCTAGTCAATAATAAGCTCTACTGGTCTGATGAGGTGTTTCGAATTTTTGGACTTAAGCCTCAAGAGTTTGGAGCTACATATGAAGCATTTTTAAGCTATATTTATCCAGATGATGTTAATTTAGTTAATGAACATTACGCTAATTCAATAGTAGAACAACGAGGTTATCATGTAACTCATAGGATTGTCAAAGAAGATGGATCTATTGGATATGTAGAGGAGCGATGTGAACATGATTTTGATGAAAATGGAAATGCTATACGTTCAATTGGGACGGTTCATGACATTACAATAAGGTACGAGGCTGAAGAAAACCTAAAACTAGCCTATGAAGTTTTTGCAAAAATGAGTGATGGAGTTCTAATTACTGATGCAAATCAGCGTATTGTAAAGATAAATCAAGCTTTTTCTAAAATGAGTGGATATAGTTTTGAGGAGATTAAAGGAAAGAAACCAAGTGTCTTAAGTTCAGGATGGCACAGTGAAGAGTTTTATAAAAGTATGTGGAATCAACTTGATATATATGGTCAATGGAAAGGTGAGGTATATGATAGAAAAAAAAGTGGTGAGAGATATTTAATAGAGCTTAGTATTATTGCATTATACAATGATAAAAACATTTTAACGCACTATATATCTATTACAAATGACATTACCAAACGAAAAGAGCAAGAGGAGTTAATTCATAATCTCGCATATTTTGATGATTTAACCAAACTACCAAATAGAGTCCTGTACGAAGAGAGAGTAACAAGTAGAATTCCATCTAACAAACGAAATGGCAAAAAAATGGCCTTACTCTTCATAGATATGGATAATTTCAAAAATATAAATGATACACTTGGACACATGATGGGAGATAGATTCTTAATTAAAGTCTCAGAACTCCTTGGCAAAGCTATTCGTGAAAATGATACTTTAGCACGACTAGGCGGTGATGAATTTACAGTATTACTAGAAGATTTAGAATCTATCTTAGAGATTATACCAATTGCAGATAGAATAATTAACTTTTTTAATAAACCTTTAGTAATAGATAATAATAAATTATATACTAGTGCTAGTATTGGTATTAGTATATATCCTAATGATGGAACAAATTACCAGTCGTTATTAAAAGCAGCAGACACAGCGATGTATCAAGCTAAAAACTCTGGTAAAAATGGCTACAAATTTTATGCTAATGCTATGAATAAAAAAATAACTGAACGTATAGATATTGAAAATAGCTTACGTAATGCACTTGATAATAATGAGTTCTTTTTAGAGTATCAGCCAAAGGTTGATACTAAAATTAACAAAGTATATGGAATGGAAGCACTTATTCGTTGGAATAAGCCAGAAGTTGGACTAATTCGACCTGACAGGTTTATACCCATTGCTGAAGAGACAGGAGAGATATATAATATAGGGTTATGGGTATTTAAACAAGCAATTATTGATGCAAAAGAGCTAAATGCAGATGGAAATTCACTTATTGTATCTGTTAATGTCTCTAGTATTCAACTAGACAATCCAAACTTTGTTACTGATATTTGTAAGATTGTAGAGGAAACTAATATTAGTAAAAAGTACATTGAGCTTGAAATAACAGAGAGTAATACTATGGTAGATATTGACAAAGCTTTAAAAAAATTAAATGAGTTATATGATATAGGTTTTAGCCTCTCTATGGATGATTTTGGAACAGGACACTCATCACTTAGTTATCTGAAAAAACTGCCAGTTAAAACCATAAAGATAGATAAAAGCTTTGTTCTTGATGTTGATAAAAATGATGATGATAGATTAATTGTAAGTGCAATTATAGCTATGGCTACCTCTTTAGGTAAAGATGTAATTGCTGAGGGTTCTGAGACAAAGGAGCATATTTACGCTCTTAAAAAATTAAACTGCCATAAAGTTCAAGGTTACTATTTTAGTAAACCTTTAAGAATAGAAACTTTTACTAAATTTATAAAGAAAAAAATTAACTTCACTAATCTATAGAGCTATTTTTAATATTAAGTGGTAAAATTCGAAGATGAAAACACTATTTATTGGCGGTATAAAAAGTGGAAAGTCATTTTTGGCTGAAAAGTATACTCTTGAATACTCCAATACTCCAATCTATTTGGCAACAACAGAGATTTTAGATGATGAGATGCGTTTGCGTGTTGATGCTCATATTAAACATAGAGTTAATAAATTTGAAACTATTGAAGAGGCACGTTATCTGCTAAGAGCATTAGAATCTATCTCTCAAACTGTTTTGGTTGAGTGTATAACCATGTGGTTGAATAATTTAATCTATTATGGCGTGAGTGATGAGGCTATCTTAGGTGAGTTAGAGGCTATTATGAGCTTAGACAAAGAGATGGTTTTTGTTTTGAATGACGTTGGCTCAGGTGTAATTCCTGATAATGCACTTGCTAGGCGTTTTGTAGATTTGAGTGGAAAAGCGTCGCAAATCATAGCTTCAAAATGTGATGAGGTTTATCATGTTATCGCTGGAATCGAGAGAAGAATTAAATGAAAAGACATTTGGAAGCTTTTAGAAGTGCTTTGGCACTTCTGACTATTTTACCAGGAGGGCGTTACAGTTTTGATAAAAATTTAAGTGGATTGAGCAGTGCCTATTACTCAGCGGTAGGTGCTATTCTCGCGATAATCCTTATTTTATTGCATGCGCCTCTTTCATCTCTCCTTTTGCCTATTCATGCAAATATAATATTGTTTGTTTTACTTATTATATTGTATGGGGGGCTACATTTTGATGGTCTTAGCGATACAGTTGATGGTCTATTTGTACCAAAGGAGCGTGCCCTAGAAGTTATGAAAGATCCACACGCTGGAACAATGGGTATACTTTTTGGGTTTTTAACTCTACTTCTCTCATTAAGTGCGTTCGTTCAGATAGATGATATGTTAAAACTTTTACCTGTACTTATGGCAAGCAGGTTTTTTGCAACTTTTATACTCTATAAATTTGATTACATAAGTCAAAATGGTATAGCAACTCAAATAAAAAGTGAAATTACTTTTTCACATATTCTATTCTCATTCTTAGCAGTACTACTTATTGCTATATCTGTTGATCTATCTTTACTGTTTGTAGTGCTATTTGGAGCTGTTATTGCATATGTTATAGCTCTTTTTTTCAAGAGGCGTTATGGTGGAGTTAATGGGGATATTTTAGGAGCTACTATACTACTAAGTGAGCTTGTTATGTTTAATACTCTACTTTTTTAGATGAAGCAGATTTATCTTTTACGACACGAAGAGGTTGAGAAAAAGTATAGGAATCGCTATTATGGCCATTTGGATGTTAAGCTCTCTACAAGAGGCAAATTCCGCGCCCTAAGAATAGCTCAAAAGCTTAATAAAATTGAATTTGATGCAATTTACTCCTCTGATTTATCTCGCACTCGTTTTATGTTAAATGGATTAAATCAAAAAGTAAAACCTATTTTTACAGAGTTTTTGCGTGAAAAGAGTTGGGGGGTACATGAGGGTTTGAGCCATGATGAGCTTGAAAAAATAGGTTTTGTATATGAAAACTTTGAGCAGTGGTTGTCTTTATTTGATGGTGAGAGTTTAGTTGATTTCCAAACAAGAGTAATGAAATTTTATAAAAAAGTAATCTCTTCAAAAAAGAAAAGAATATTGATAATTACTCATTCTGGTGTTATAAGAGTATTACTAGCACATTTAAATAAAACTACGGTTGAAGAGGAGTTTATGAAAAGCTTGCCTTATGGCTCTTTAGTAAAGTTAGACTTTAAAAACTATAACGTGTCATAAATTGTGCAATATTCTCATCTGCTTTTATAAAGTCACTATTTTTAACTTTTGATGCTTTTAGTGTCATACTTAGACCTTGAAGCTTTTTCTCAAATTTATAGCTTAAATCCAAATCAAAGGCAGTTGCTTTGCTTTGAGCACTTTTTTGATCATATTGTGCAAATGAAAACATAGCACTAAAGGGGCTAATTCTGTCATAATGACCATCATACTCAACTGCTATCTTTTGTCCAAAAGTATCACTAGCATATGCTCCATCTGAACTAAGAGGAGTGTTGTAGGAAGGTGCTAGTACATTTCTAAGTGCATAAGAGTTAGTAAAAGCGTTCATACCATCAAATGGTGTTAACATTGCATTTATCTCAGATGCTCTATTTTTTTGAGTTTGACTAAGTGCTGTCCATAGTTGCCAACCTTTGTAGAATGCACCTGCCTTAACTCCCCATAAGGATGAACGTACATCTTGAGAAAAGTCTTGAACATCACGTTGGTGAATGTATTGTGCTGCGCCAAAATATCCCCATTTTTCATAATCTTTTAGTAAATCAGCTTGTAGGTATGCAGTATTTATAAATTCATCTGCATATAGGTTATAAAACTGAAGTTTTGTAGGACCTAGTTTATATTCAAGTCCAGCCAGATAGATATTACCAAAATCATCTACAGATGGTAGAGCACTACTGAAATTATCTAGTGCTGAGCGTTTAAACTTTTGAGAAGCTGAAGCAACAATTTTTAAATCTTCAACCTCATAAAGTTCTGCAGATATTGCTTCAAAAGCGCTAGGTGTTGACCACCACCAGTCAGTTTTAGCTCTATCTTCATACCAATGATTTCTAAGTTCTAATGATGGACGACCCCTTAAGTTTGAAGAGTCACTAAGAGGTGTAGTAAGCTTTTGACGTCCAATACGTACAATACTATTCGATGGTTTCCATGCGATTGATGCGCTGTGCATGCTATTAAGGTTTCTTGAGAAAGCTGTAGGCGTTGCATCTTTCATGATTCCAAGTGGAATTTGTGAAAAAAATCCAACGTCTGCACTAAAATTATTGTAAGTAGGCGTTGTAAATTCTAACTCTACTGTTGCACCTGCCGTATCAATGTCTGAATTATCATTGTGATTTGAAAATGTATAAAGTCCTAAGTTGGCATTTATTGAAGCTCTATTTAAATACTCTCTATTCTCCTTAGGTAGGGCATCTTCTGTTTTAAAATTTAACTCCTTTAGTAAATCATCGCTTTGGCTTTTAGTCCAAAATGATGGAACTTTTGGAACTTCATTTAAGCCTACAAATACTCCTTGACCAATTTTAGTTAAATCACTGCGTCCATACTCATTTTCTACATAAACACCATTTCCCATACCTAGGTATAGAACACCTAAAACATTTTTCTTAAAATTACCTGCAACATAAGTTCCGCGAACTCCCATCGTGGCAGTTTTTGCCTTTAGTTTAAAGTGCTTTGGTGCAACTTTTCCAATATTACCTGTTAAAAATTTAAAGCTTCCCTTGATGATATTAAACTCTGCTTTTGATTTATCTGTTGAGTCATAAAGATATTCATCGATTGAAAAAATTGAGTCTCTTCCGAGCGTGATAACTGTACCATCATTAAAACGCATTTGAGTACGCGATTTTGACTCTACTTCTATTGTATCACCATTGTTAAGAGTTGTTTTTAGATTTATCTCATCTGTTGATCCATCTAAGTGAGTAACTTGTGCATCTCCATTTATGCGGATTATTTGTGCCACGTAAGCTTGTAAATCTACTGCAAATACTACTACGGTAACAGTAATAAATGCAATACGAAGCAAGCTCATTATTAATTCCTATCATTTTTTTTATTCTATCTTATAACTAATTAATCGGCCATTATTTAAAATTCTTAATCTATTTAAAAAGAATATTTGATTTGTGCATATATATAACGTCCCTGCATAGGATAATCCTCAGCAATAGCTCCACTACTTGGCTCTTTATGGTCTGTATCAAGTAAGTTTCTACAGCTTATTAAAGCGCTAACTCCTTGTATAATATTTTTTCTATCAATAGTTATATTTATTAATGAATCAGCACTTAAGTCTGCTCTTGTATCTGTATTTGAGCGATAGCGTTTTCCAATATAATGATATTGGGTATTAATATTTAGGTTTGAACTATATATGTAATCTAATTGTAAAAAAGCTTGATGCACAGGAATATCTGCAATTTTTTCATTACTTAATGCATCTTCTGAGTGCTGGTATGAGTAATTCGCTTTTGTTACTATATTTGGCGTAATAGGATACTCTAGTTCTAACTCTAAACCATATCCATTTTGATCTTTTGTATTTTGAGCAACAGGTACTGAATTTAATTTCGGTGCTATAAAGTCAATTAAATCTTTTGCTTTGTAGTAGAATAAATTTAATTTTGTATGAATAGGAGCTTGGTAATTTAGTGCAATTTCAAAGGTATCTATTACTTCAGGTTTTAAGTTTTTATTACCTAAAGTTGATGGGCTATTTTGAAAATAAAGTTCTGAAAAAGATGGAGCTCTAAATGCTCTTCCATACATTGCTTTTAGAGTAATATCATCGCTTTGTTGCCAAACTAAAGCAAAACGTGGATTTACAGTGGAACCAAAATCATCATAGTTATCGTATCTTACTCCTGTTGTAATATTTAGGTATTCGTTAACATTGAATTGATTTTGAAGTAGAAAATAGTAGCTACTTCTAGTTTGTTCTTCCATATATACAGCATCTGAATTATCTGTTATGTCTGTTAGTACTCCAGGAGTTACACCTTTACCAAAGTTTTTAGTTTGTGTTGGCTCAAGCCTCCCATACTTATAACCTATCTCTGTATTAACTGTATGTTTTTCTATACCCGTATGGATTATATTAATTGAGACACTGTGTTGTCTCTCTTTTGAATATGGGTTACCTTGCATACCATCTACAAATGTAAACTTTTCTGTCGCCTTTTTAGATGGTAACCAAGTTATTCCTCTGGGCCGTGGGACATAGTTTGGCTCTAGGTTTGTAATAGAGCTTGTAAATTTTGTTTTTATCTTAGTACTTTTAAGCCAACTATTGTTTGTATGCAACACTTTGAAAAATATTTTTTTTCTGTTTATATAGCCTACATCATCTAAAATATTTAGGTGTCCAGCGCCTAAGCCTATATCTTTACTATTTTCTAATAGGAGGTTAAAGGTGTAGTCTTTATAATGTGCATCAGCATGTAGATAGGCTACATCATATTGTGTACTTAATGACCCTGGAGCTAATGTAATGCTTCCAGGAGCTGAAGCATCTTGTGCTATTTTTCGTCCATTATCTCCATTGCTACTCATTAGCGATAGTGCTAATCCAATATTTAGGTTTTCTCCAATATCAAAATTACTATTTACCCATCCTTCCCAGCTATTGAATGACCCATAACGTATACCGATTTGCTTTTTTATGTTAAAGTATCCTTTAGTTATTATATTTATAACTCCTGCAAACGCATCTGCTCCATATAATGCAGAACCTGGACCTCTAATTACCTCAATACGATGAATAATAGAGGTTGGCATTTTAAAGCCGTGGCCGGCATTTCCATTCAGTAAATTGTTAAAAGGCTCTCCATCTACTAAAATTAGTATTTGAGGATTATGCTCCGTTTTTATACCTCTTATTGAAATGCTTTCACTCATCATTGCTATGTTAGAGGGGTAAATATGTAGTCCTGGAATCTGCTCTAATATTTCATGAATTGTACGTGCGCCACTTCTTTCAATCTCTTCTGAGGTAATAATTGATGTAACTGCTGGGGCATGTCTTTGTAGTAGTGGTGTTCCTGAACCAATTTCTGTCTCTAAAAGTTCTAATAAGTCCATAGAAAAGTATAGTCGCTCTTCCTCTTTTGACAACTGTGATGCAATTAATGTTGTGCTGATAAGTAAAGTTAAAATATATAATAATATATAACGCATATTGGTGTCCTATAACTAATTTTATATAATTATACAAAATTTATATTAATTAATAATGTTATTATTGAATTAGTTCTAAAGAGTCTTTACTAAGTTTTCCCCAAGCAGAATCAGGACTAGCCTCTTTACTTTTTTTATAAGCAGTTTTAGCTTCATCTATATTTTTTAGGCTTTGGTATAGTGTACCTTTTAGGTAATATGCACGTGAGTTTTGTTCAGGCTTTAAAGTCTGTTTTAGTAGTTCTTCTAAGACCTCAATCGCTTTTTTGTTACTATTTTGACTCATTAGTGCTTGTGCTAGGGTAAACTCTATAGATGGAGAGTAGGTAAAACTATTTTTAATTTTCTGTAAAGATATGATTTTTTGTGCGTATGTGCTTATCATTGTATTATCTTTTTTATCTCTGGCCATTTTGACAATTTGCATATATGGTTCACAGTTTTCAAATTTACCTTCTAGCTCTTTTTCTATGTTTTGAGCAGTTTTCAGTATCATCTCTTGATTATTCAATTTTGAGTAGGCATCAAATAGCTCATACCATACTTTTTTGTATGAGGGCATATTTTCTATTTTAGATAGTGTTAAAACATCTTGAGCTATATCTGCCATTTGAGCATACTCACCTGAGTGTCTTAAAGTTTTCATATAGCCATATAGCCATTTTAAACGTTTTTTTGTTGATGGTTCATTTAGGTGCTGTTTAGCTATTTGCTGAGCATGTTTATATTTGCCACTATCAATCATGCACTCAAAAAGGTAATCATCAAACCTATTACTTATATTTACATCATGTGAGTGCATAAGCTCAATCCCTGATAGGCACTCTCTATTTTGAAGAGCTACTTGAGCTAGCTCTATTGCTGAGCCTTTAATTATGTTATCTATCTCTTCATATATACTCTTATCAAGCATATTTAATGATGTTTGCATTCCTAGAACATCTGCATACTTCTTCTGTTCATAAAGTAAAAGTGCTTTTTTATAGAGAGCTTTATTAGCAATTTCATCGTTTGTATATTTCTCCATAAGCTCATCATATCTTGCCAGACGCTTACTTACATTTGCCTCCTCTAGTGCAAAAAAGAGTTGATCTCTTCTTTGTTTCATATATTGTTCATATTGACCATACTCATATTTTTTCAGGTAAGCATTATATAGATCAAAAGCTTCTCTCTTTTTGCCTGCTTGGTCTGTCCAAATTACTTTATGTCTATAGTACTCTTCATATAGCTCACTAATTGGACTTGTTGTATCTAGTAGCATTGAAGAAATTTTTGCAGCTGTACTAAATTGCTCTTTATCAGCTAAATCAATTGCATTCTCAAATGATTCAATTGGTCTACTTGTTATATATTTAGCATTTGCATTAATAATTTTTTGCATAAACTGTGCTGCTTTTATAGGCTCTAGTTTAGATGAAAATAGTTTATAAAGATGCTCAGATGCCACTGATGCTGCGTCTAAATCTTTTGTCTCATAGAGAGCCCTTTTATACAACTTTTCTGCTATTTTAGACTCTCCTCCACGCTGTCTTTGCTCACCTAAAGCAATTAAGCCATATGATGCGAACGCAGTATTAGGATGTTCATCAAGTAGTCTTGAGTAGAAATAGTTAGAATCATTAGTAAGGCCACTCATTTGATTTGCTTTAGCACTTAAGTATAAAACTTCATCGACACTCTTATCTGATGAAAAAGTGCGTAAAAATTCTTTAGATAACTGATTTAAATCTGTGTAATTTTCTAGCTTAAATAAAGCACGCATTTTATATAGCAACATTTCAGACTTAAATAGTGAAGTAGGGTGTTTTTTAAGTGTTGAATCTACATCACTTATTACATCATAATAGTTTTCACTATCATAAAGTTTTTTTATAGCAACATAATCACTAACATCTTTTACTTCATCAAAATATATAGGGTTTCCAGCAATGTCTAAAGATCCTACACTTGGGAATTGATGTGTTGTAATTTTAATTGGAAAGTTTAGACCAAGTGTCGGAACAGGATCTTTTTCTATTAGTGGACGTTTTGACTTATAGCCCAAAACAATCCAATGTTTACTCTGATTACAATGTTCTGCTCTCATTTTTTTAAGTTCTGTTACATTATCACAAACTGGTTCTAGGTACGCAAGGTGAATAGGAGTAATCTCAATATAGAATCTATTGTTTCTTTGAAAGCTCTTCATATTAAAGAATCTATCGCTAATTGGTTGAAATGTTTGATTTGGTCTTTTGGAGAATGAACAGAATACATTTGTTACTTTTTTAAAATCATCAACTTTAGCTTGGCAAGAAAATGGTTTGTTATGTCTAATATGTGCAGTTGAGAAGAATGAGCCGTCTAATTTAGCCCCTGTTATATTTATAGATAGAGCATGAGCGCTTGCAGCAATTAGTGCTGCAATTATGAGCGCTCTCAAGCTCTAGTATCCGCTAGTATATACGAAGTATGTAACCATTTCCATAATTGGATTTACGAAGAAAATTCCAAAAATAGTAAAAAATGCAGCAACTCCTATTACACTTTTAATACTTAGTGTAGCATTGCCCATAGGGTCAACTTCTGTATTTACCAAAGGCTCTTTAAAGAACATATAGAAAATTATCTTTAGATAGTAGTAAGCAGCTATTGCACTATTTAGTGCCATAATTATAGCAAGTGTCATATATCCACTTGTAACTGCTGAGCTTATCATGTACATTTTTCCAAAGAACATAGAAAATGGAGGAACGCCAGCAAGACTTAACATAAATATTGCGATTAAAAATGCAGCTAAAGGCATAGTTTTAATAAGTCCTGAGAACTTTTCAAATGTATGGTCATATCTACCTTCAGTTGTTTTTGAACGAGATGACCATAGCATTGCAAATGCTCCTAGGTTCGTAAACAAGAATAGAAACCAGTAGATAAATAGGGCACTATTTGAATGAGTTGTTCCAATTAACACGGCCGCCATTACAAAACCAGCATGTGATATTGAACTATATGCAAGCATTCTTTTTACATCATCTTGAACTAAAGCCCAGATATTTGCTAATGTCATTGTTAAAACAACAAGAGCATAAATCATAATTTCTACCCATATAATTCCACTTTGAAGTAAAAATTCAAATAGTCTAATAGTAACAACAAGACCTGCTATTTTTGGAACAATTGACATGAAGCCTGCTAGCGCTGCAGTTGAACCCTCATAAACATCAGGAACCCATGTATGAAATGGAACAAGTGCCATTTTAAATCCAAATGCACCAATCATAAAAGCAGTTGCTACAATTACAAGTGCCATTGGCTCAAATCCACCAGCTGTCATAACTTCTGCAATTTTACCAATTTCAACTGACCCACTAAGTGCATAAAGAATCATAGAACCAAAGGCAAACATACCAGCAGATAGTGCACCCATTGTAAAGTATTTAACAGCAGCTTCAAGAGCAGTATGGCGGTTATGCATCGCAATCATAGTATATAGTGCAAGTGAAGATGTTTCAAGTCCAACAAAAATCAAAATTAGATTGTCAGATGCTACCATAAATTGAAAGCCTGCTACCATAAAAAGATAAAAAGCGAAATACTCAGCATATAGATACTCATGGAAACTCTTTTTACTAAATGATAGTATCACAAAGAGAAGTGAACCAAGAATTACTATAAGTTGACCAAGTATCGCTAAACCATCTACTAGCATTACATCAAAGAATCCACGCTGATTTAAATCAGTTTGAAAAAGTGCACCTAAATCTAGTAGTAAAAATACTACTGTCATCATTATATATAGTGATTTATCTAAGTTTTTCTTTGCTAAATCAGCTATTAAAATAGTCAGGGCACCACCAATAGCAATAAGCATTGGAATAAGTGTCTCAATATGAAGTGAATCAAAAGATACATCAATAGGAGTTAACATTATTTTACCTCCTTATTAACTAATACATCGGCAATACTGTTTTTGCCATCATCTGTCACAGCTTTTGCATGCATTAATTTAACCATAGCAGTAACACTTCTATCAACTGGTTCTAGTATAGGTTTTGGATATACACCTAAAATTACTACTAGTGCAGTTAGTGGAACAAGAGCAAACAGTTCAACCTTGTTTACATCTGGTAAGTTTTTGTTCTTCTCATTTGTAACTTCGCCAAAGAAAGCTTTTTTGTATGCACTTAACATATAGATTGCACCAACAATGATTGCAGTTCCAGCTACAAGAGTTAACATATGTGATTGTTGATAAAATCCAAGTAGACTTAAAAACTCCCCTACAAAACCAATTGTAAGAGGAAGCCCAACAGAAGCCATCATCATAATCCCAAATATTGTTGCAAAACGAGGCATAACGTGAGCTAGACCACCAAATTCACTCATCATTTTTGTATGACGACGATCATAAATTACACCAACAAGCATGAACAGAGCCCCACTTACTATACCGTGAGAAATCATTAAAAAGATTGAACCTGTTATACCCTCAACATTTAGTGCAAATGTTCCAAGGATAATTACACCCATATGTGAGACAGAACTATATGCAACAACCTGCTTTATATCCTCTTGTGCGTATGCAACCATTGCAGTATAGATAATCATAATGATTGAAAGAACGGCAATTGGAACCATAAATGCGACCGATGCATCTGGAAATAGTGGCAGTGAGAATCTTACAAAACCATATGTTCCCATTTTAAGTAAAACCGCAGCTAGTATCACAGAACCGATAGTCGGTGCTTGACCGTGAGCATATGGCAACCATGTATGGAATGGAAACATTGGAACTTTGATAGCAAAACCTAAGAAGAATGCACCAAATAACCAAAGTTGTAAATCAAATGGAAGTTGAAGTCTATACCACTCTAACAGTGAAAAACTCCATGTCCCAGTTGCTTGATAGTATAGATACGCCATATAAAGCATACCAACTAGCATAATTAGTGAACCTGTAAATGTATATAAGAAGAATTTAATACCAGCGTAAAGTCTTTTTGGACCACCCCAAACACCAATAATATAAAGCATTGGTACAAGTGAAAGTTCCCAGAATAGGTAAAACAGAATTGCATCTAGTGCAACAAATACACCTACCATTGTAAGTTCAAGAACAAGAACTGTAATCATAAGCTCTTTTACTCTATTAGTTACCGTAAGGCTTCCTAGTGAAATAAATGTTACAAGTGTAGTCATAATAATTAAAAATAGAGAGATACCATCAACACCAAGTGTATAGCTAATTCCGAACTGCTCAATCAGTGGAACTGACTCAATGAACTGCATACCAGCAAAGTTCATATCAAATTCACTCCAGAGCCACAGTGATAGAAGAAATTCTATTCCTGCTACTGTAATCGCGTAAGGACGGATACTATCCTTATCTACTAAAATCCCAAGTAGTCCTGCTACTAGGGGAAAGAATACTAAAATCGAAAGAATATGTTCACTCATCTGCTCTCCTTAACCTAAAAGCGTAGCAGCAGCTACAAAAATTAAACCAAAAGTTAGTAACATCGTTACACCTAACGCCATCCAACGTAACATAATTGAAAGGTTTCCACTTTGAACACCTCTCGTATTTTGACCAATATTAAAGAATGTATTTGCAATTAAATCAACTGTTGCATCTACTACTTTCATATCTATCTGTTTCCAGAAGATTGTAGAAAGTTCTTTGTATGGTTTACTAAATACTGCGTCATAAAATTGTGGAATATAGTATTGGTTTGTAAATAGTATAAATAGTGGATTTTTCATCCATTTAGGATGTAACATTCCATTTCTATAAATAATAACAGCAGTTGCAATACCTAAAAGTGCAATTGTTGAAGTTACTGCAATTAAAATCATCTCTACATGGTGAGTATGAAACTCATATGATGGAAGTAACGTTGTTACAAAGTCAATAAATGCATGTTCGAAGAAACCAGCAACTGTAGCTAATACTGCTAATGGTGCCATTGCCCATAACATATATGGATATGCTTCATGTGGATGAAATCCGAGTTTTTTATAGCGCTCATCACCAAAGAATGTAAGCATAATTAGACGGAAACTATAAAATGCAGTAAGACCTGCTGTAATCCATAACACACCCCATAAAATATAGTGATCTCCATTGAATGCAACCTCTAAGATTTTATCTTTAGAGAAGAAACCAGCAAATGGATAGATACCAGCAAGTGCAACTGAAGCTAAAATCATCAAAATTGCAGTTGGCTTCATTACTTTGTAAAGTCCACCCATTTTATAAGGATCTAATTCATCATTCATTGCATGCATAACGTTACCAGCACCTAAGAAAAGTAGTGCTTTAAAGAATGCATGAGTCATAAGGTGAAACAGAGCAACCCAGTAAGCACCAAGTCCAGCAGCCACAAACATATAACCTAGTTGAGAAAGTGTAGAGTAGGCTATAACTCTTTTAATATCACGATTAACAAGCGCCATAGTTGCAGCGAACATCGCAACAAATGCACCAAGTGAAGCGATAACATAACCAACTTCTGGAATTAAATCATATAGTGGATTAGCACGTATTACAAGATATACACCAGCTGTAACCATTGTTGCTGCGTGAATTAGTGCTGAAACTGGAGTTGGACCCTCCATAGCATCAGCTAGCCACGTATGTAGTGGAAACTGTGCTGACTTACCCATCGCACCAACGAAAAGAAAAGCTCCTATTGTTATAAGTAGAGTGTGCTCTAAATTTGGCATAGCAGCAAACGCTTCGTCATACTGAAGAGTTCCAGTATTCCAGTATATTAAGAAGATACCAATTAGCATACCAAGGTCAGCTATTCTGTTCATAATGAATGCTTCATTAGCTGCCCAAGTTGCACTATTTTTGTAGTACCAAAATCCTATTAGTCCCCATGAACATAGACCAACGCCTTCCCAACCAATAAATAGGCCAGCGAAGTTATCACTCATAACAAGAATCATCATTGAAAATACAAAAGCAGAAAGCCAAGAGAAGAAGCGATTGAAACCTTTATCATGTGACATATAACCAATTGCGTAAACGTGAACCATAGTTGAAACTGTAGTAACAACAATCATCATAGTTACTGATACTTGATCAACTACAAAACCAAATGGGATGCTTAGACTTCCTGCACTAATCCAGTCCATCATTTTTACGTGCACTACATTTGCAGATGGATCTGCGTATACATGTAAGAAAAGTAGTATTGAACTAATCCAAGATACTGCAAGTAGCCCTGATGTCCAAAGACCAGTAAAAAGTGTCTTAGGACGTGCTCCAAATAAGGCTGCTGTTAGTGAGCCTAAAAGTGGAGCAAAAAGTGCGATATATAAATAATTTTCCATTCTTCTAGCCCTTCATCGTTGTTAATACATCAAGATCAACGCTAGATTTACGTTTATACATGAGAATAAGTAGTCCAAGACCAACTGCTACTTCACTAGCTGCAATTGCAATAATGAAAAATGCGAACATTTGACCACTTAAATCACCATAGTGGTTTGATATTGCAGCAAAACCTACATTTACAGCATTAAGCATAATTTCTGTTGCGAAAAATAGCATTAAGAGGTTTTTACGTTTAATAACACCTACAAGACCAATGCTAAAAAGTAGTCCACTTAGAACTAAATAATGATTTAGTGTAATCATTTAACCTCTCCTTGTTCACTTGTAGTTAAGCTTTCATCCATTTTCTTACTAGCTAATACAATTCCACCAATCATCGCAACCAAAAGCATTACAGCTGCTACTTCAAATGGAATTAAATATTTTGTAAAAAGTACCATTCCAACTGCTTCAGAATTTCCAACACCCTCAACCATTGGATAAAGTGCACTCACATGTGAGCTTGCAATCGGTGCTATTAGCATAGCAACAAGTATAATAGCAATTATTCCACTAAGAGCAAATACTACACGTGGATTTGAGTGTGATTCTCTAAGTGTCTCATTTGTGTCAAAAAACATCATACCGAATGCATATAGTGCCATTACAGCACCAGTGTAGACTACAATCTGTACAACACCTAGAAAGTCTGCATTTAGTAGAAAAAAGAAACCAGAAATTAAAATCATTCCAGCAGCCAGTGAACTTAGCGCATAAAGCGCATTTTTCGTTGTAACAACTACTACAAAAGAAGCAATAGTTAACACCGAAAAGATATAAAACGCAATAGATTCAAACATTAATTCCCCTTTCCCTAATATGCCGTTGGCGTTTTTTTGACATCTGCATCGCTACCTGGAATCAGTGCACCAAATCCAGGGTACTCCTCTTGATCTTTCAAAAAGTCAAGTGGCGTGAGCATATCATCTTTAATAACGTAGTGTGCACGTTGTTCTGAAGCATTCTCATAACGTCCCCCATGAACGATAGCAAGCTCTGGACAAACTTCTGCACAATATCCACAAAAGATACAGCGACCAAGGTTAATTGTATATTCAGTAACCTCTTTACGACTATTTTCATCAATTTTAGTATCCATACGAATACAGTCTGAAATACAGATTTTTTCACAAAGACCACAGCCAATACAACGCTCATACCCACTCTCTAATAGAAGAAGTAGTTTATGAACCGCACGATAACGTGGACCAATAGGTAACTTTTCCATTGGGTATTGCACAGTATGAATATCAAACTTAATCATCTCACGAAATACAACCCATAGCCCAACAAAAAGCTCACCTTTAAAAGTACGCTTAACTACTTGTGTAAATTTATCCCATGGCTCTTGAGGTGGCATATCAAGATCCACTGGAACATAATTTTGTGTTCCTACATTTCTATTTTTAAATTGCTCTAGACTCATCATATCTCCTTAGAACATCATCACAAAGCCAGTGATAACTATATTGATTATAGCTACTGGCATTAGAACTTTCCATGTGAACCACATTAACTGATCTGGTCTAATGTGAGGCCACGCAGCACGTGTCCAAAGAAAGAAAAAGATAAAAAAGAACGCTTTTGCAAAAATTGCAAGACCGCCTAATAGTCCGCCATCACCAAATCCGCCTAAAAAGACGATACTTACCATGAATGCAACAGTGAACATATTTGCATACTCACCGATAAAGAACATACCCCAGCGCATTCCAGAGTACTCAGTTGCGTAACCAGACACTATCTCTGCTTCATGCTCAAGTAGGTCAAATGGAGTTCTGTTAACTTCAGCAAATGCTGCAATTAAAAATAGAACAAATGCAACTGGCTGTTGCCAAATTAACCAATCACTAAACCCACCAGCTTGGTAGTTGTTTATATCTACAAGTGAAAGAGAACCAACAAGCATTAATGGAGGTAAAATTGATAGCCCTGTTACAACTTCAAAGCTTAGAAGTTGAATAACAGTACGTGCACCACCAAGAAGAGACCATTTATTAGCTGAACTCATACCTGCTAAAAGTGGACCATACATTCCTGTTGCCATTACACCTAGAACAAATAAAATTCCAACATTTACATCTGCTACAATTGGATGAACTGTATAGCCAAACATATCAAATTGTGGCAAGAAAGGAATTGCCGCCATTGCTATGAACGCTGTTGCTGCTGTAATGATTGGCGCAATCATAAATATAGGTTTTACCGCTTTAGATGGGATAATATCTTCTTTAGTGAAAAGCTTGATACCATCAGCAGCAATTTGCAACAGTCCATAAGGCCCAACATTCATTGGCCCTAAACGACGTTGCATAAAAGCTAAAACTTTACGTTCTACATATGTGGTAAATCCCGCAAGTGCGGAAAAAACCAACAGTATCGCAACAACTTTAACAAGTGTTTCAATAATAACTGGTGCTTCTTGCATCTTTTATACCTTTGTCAATGTGGCTTTGTTAAATCTGTAGCTATCAAATAGCGACTCTGCATCAATCTTGTCATCAAAAGTAGGAACACATGCAATATGTCCACTAATTTTATTGTCAAGTTTAACTTCAATATCTAACATTGTATTTTTTGTCTTAACACGTACACTTTGGTTCTCTTTAAGTTCATACTTATCCATGAAAGCTTGGCTAACATAAAGTGCACCATTTTCATTTAATTGATGAGATCTTTTTGTAGCATCATTAAATTGAATAACTGGGTTTGCTCTATAGATTGTAATATCTTCATCACTCCAAATATCACTTAGAATCTCTTTAGGTGCAATAGAACTATCAATAGTAACATCTTGAACATTTAATGCATATCCGCGTAGCTCTTCACCACTATTTGTAAACTCATTTTTCAAATTATCGAAAGTTGTACTTTCAAACCCTGAGTTTTGAGGTAAATTACTTGTGTAGTCAATAGTATATTTTTTATCACCTACACCAAGCGCATTTGCAATATCGTTTAGTGTATAGCCACTATAGGCAAGTGCAGCATTTGTAGGAATTACTCGCTTATCGACGTTTGTGAATGTTCCCTCTTGCTGGTTAAGAGCTGGTAAATCTAAGTTAGATCTACCATTACTTCCAAGAGTGAAGTCACCAGAAACATTTAATCCAACAGTGTAACCATCATTTGAATCATCTAAATCACAAATTAGAGATACTCCAAGTGTATTTGTTGATGGTGGAACAATCAAGACATCAAACTCACTATGTTTCTCAAACAGTGCAACCAAAGTTGCTAAGTTAGCACTTTGTGGATGGTTAAAGAAATCTTCACCAACAATCAAGCTGAAAGTGTCTTTTTTCTTTAAGAATTTTTCCATTGAAGCACTAAAAGAAGTAGGTGCACCAATAAGAGCTAAAAGAGCGTTTTCATCTACTTCTACCTCTTTACTTACTTTCTTAGGCACCATTTTAGAAACTTCTTTCTCTTCACCACTCTCTTCATCTTTTACTATTTCAACAACTTTTTCTTTAATTGTCTCCTCAACGGTAATAGTTTTAGTTGAGTGAAAAGATGCAAGGTAACTTTGAAGCTCGCTACTTAACTCATCTTTTTTAGCAAAAAGGTCAAGAAGAAGATACATTACCGCCTCTTCATTTAGTGGAGCATGTTCTATCTGCATAACATTTTTTGACATGCCTGCAATGACAGGGTCACCTAGTGGGTGAAAGTAGAGTCCAGCACCTTTATTCATAGCAAGTGAATTGTTCATAGCATAGCGTGCACGTGGATTATCAGTTTTAAGAGCACTTCCAACACTTACTACAAAGTTTGAGTTATGAACAGTCTTTAAAGTTGAGCTATCTAATGTTTTTCCGCTTGTTTTAGAGTAGTTACTCATAAAGTTAGAGTATGCAGATGCCTCTTTATTGTAAAGTTTAACGCCTAGTTTTTCTTTAATACGTTGTAAAATAAGTGCTTCTTCATTTGTTATGAAGCTATCAAAATTAATTGTATCAGCTTTTTTGAAAGCCTCTATTGCTGAGTTAAATGCAGTCTCATCTTTAGTAACATTACTATTTTCATAATCATAACCAAAGCGTCCTGCACCACAAAGTGATGTATAGTTCCACTCATTTTTAACACGGTAGATTTTATCTTCAGCATTTTGTGTACTTGTATGTTTTACATCGTACTCTATCTGACAACCTGCACTACAGTGTGCACAAGCTGCAGGAACTTGATTTAACTCCCAAGCGTTTGTTGTATATTGAAAATCTGAACTAACAAGTGCACCAACTGGACAAACTGCTATACACTCTCCACAATCTGTACAATCTAATGTATCACCACTTGATGGACCTATAAGTGACTTATTAAGTTTGTTCCACATAGCATAAGCATCTTTTGGCATTTCATCTTTAAGCTCTTTGCTAAGTGCTTCAGTTCCACGAGCAACTGTTTTAAGTGCCCCATCACCAATCATATCTTTACAAGTAGTAACACAACGTTCACATACAATACAGAGTGCTGGGTCGTAATTTATTAATCCCCAGTGTTCTACTGTCTTATGACTATCTGCAATTGAATAGTTTTGTTTGTCTACACCCAATTCAAGTGTGTAGTTTTGTAACTCACACTCTCCACTTTGGTCACATACGCCACACTCTAGTGGATGGTTTACGTCGTAAACTTCCATAATCGCACGTCGCTCTTCTTCTATATTTTCTGTAGATGTTGATATTGTCATACCATCTTTTGCTTTAGCATTACATGCGTATGCTTGTTTGCCATCTGCTTCTACTAGGCAGATACGACAAGCAAGTGTTGGGCTACAACGTGTAATATAGCAAATTGCTGGAATAAAAATATCATTTTCACGTGCAATATTGAGTACAAATTCACCTTCTTGTGTTTTGCACTCTTTGCCGTCAATTGTAATGGTTATTTCGCTCATGTTGTCTGTTCCACTTTAGTAATTTGAACTTTAAAAAATCTGTAGCGTGAGGATACCCAATCACTACTTAATCCCTCTTCAAAAGTTGGAAGAAGTGCAATTGTTCCTTTAAGCTTTGGATTAACTTTAAATACTTTGCTATTTTTAAAATCGGTTGAATTTATCTCTATAAAATCACCATCTTTGATTCTTGCTGCTTTTGCGAACTGTTCAGAACCCTCTAAGATATTTTCACTACTTAGCTGTTTAGTAGCAGCTGTAAAAGCGTTAAATTGAAGTACAGGATTAGCTCTGTAAACTATTGTTCCATTGTATGAATCTAGGTCGCTTATATCTTTTATACTGTTATTAGTTTCTACACTATAACTCTCTAGGGCATATCCTCTTAAGTCTTCACCTGTTTGGTTTACACGAACTTCAAGAGAGTCAAAATCTACAGAAGTAAACCCTTTTTGAATTGGCAGTTTTGCAGTTAATTCAACAGTATATTTTTCATTAATGTTTGCTACATCAGCTAAAGTATATCCATCATATGAAGCAGCAACATTAATTGGAACTACTCTTTTATCTATAGTGGTTACTGTTCCTTCTTGCTGATTAAGTGATGGCATATCTAAGTCACCATTACCTAATGCACTTAATGTGAAGTCACCTTGTGTGTTATACCCAACTGTATAGCCATCTTTATTTTCATCTAAATCACAAATTAGTGCAACACCTAATGTATTTACTGAAGGTGGAACAATAAGGACTCTGTAGTCACTGAATTTTTCAATTAAACCAGCCATAGCAGCAATATTTTCTGAGTGATCATGTGCAAGCAAGTCTTCACCTAAAACTAAAACTCTGTTTTTACTATTTTTAAATGATTTAAATAGAGTCTCAAGTTCATCTTCACCAACATTTGATTCAGCGCTCAAATAGCCCTCATCTAAATCATCGATGAAAGATTTAATCTCAGGAGTCTCATTATCTTCTAAAATTGAACGAAGTAAAAGAGCCATAACTCCCTCTTCACTACCAACTTCATAATTAATAAATTCACGAGCAACATTACTTATTAGCTCTTCATGAATAGGGTGAAGATAGGCAATACGTGATTTTCTATGACGTTCAGCTTGTGTGAGCTTGTATCTAACTGCTGGATTATCGGTTCCAATTCTTGTCCCAAAAACAATTACAGCATCACTTTTTTCTATCGTATCTAGTGAAGCACTATATAGACTTTTCCCCGTTTTTTGACTATAAGATGTTAAAAACTTTTTATAGTTGTAAGCTTCACTATTATAAAGCTTAACACCAGTTTTCTCTTTTAACTGCTGTAAAATTAGAGCCTCTTCATTTGTTATGATAGAGTTAAAAGCTATTGTAGATGCTTTTTTAAGTGCCTCTTGTGCACTGACTAGTGCAGTTTGATTTTTTTGGACATCTTTATTGTCATAATCAAATCCAAATCTTCCAGCACCACAAAGTGTAGTGTTTTCAAAATCATTTGTAACACGTTGAATAGTGCTTTGATTGTTTTCAAACGTCGCTGTATGTCTTCTTTCATACTCAATAGCACATCCAGCACTACAGTGAGTACATGCTGATGGAACTTGACTTAGCTCCCAAGCATTTGCAATGTATTGGAAGTCTGAGCTAACAAGTGCACCAACTGGACATACTGAAACACACTCTCCACAAAATGTACAATCTAGCGTATCACTGTTTTTTGGGATTACTGATGAGTTATAACCACCAAATTTAAGATCAATCGCATCATCGCCTATAACTTCATTACAGACATGAACACATCGCTCACACATGATACATAGATTAGGGTCATAATTAATTAGTCCCCATTGCTCTATCTTTCTACTCTGCTCTTTAGCTGAGAACTTTTGAGAGTTTATGTTAAACTCTAAAGTTTTATTTTGAAGTTCACATGCTCCACTCTTATCACATACTCCACACTCTAATGGATGGTTTACATCATAAAAGCGCATGATATTTTGTCTATGAGTGTAAAGCTCTTTAGATTCTGTGTTAACTGAAATCCCATCCTTTACAGGAGTTTGACAACTTAGGACAAATCCCTCAGTATCTTTAACTTCAACAACACAAAGACGGCATGATGCGATAGGGTTAGTTTTTTTAATGTAACACATTGTAGGTATATAAATATCTTCTCTGCGTGCAACATTTAAAATGGTTTCACCTGCATTAGCAGTTACATCTTTTCCATTAATTGAAAATTTGATTTCACTCATATCTATACCGCCGCCATAGCAATATAGTAACAGCGCATACATCTATCAGCTTCTGCGCTAGCCTCTTCTTGTGTAAAACCTAAATTTACTTCACGGTCATTATCTTTACGTTCATCAACATGAAGTTTTTCACTCTCTTGTCTAGGAAGACCCGCTAACCAACCAGTTACTTCCTCTTTTTTATCATATACACGCATTTTACGAAGGTGGTCTTCCATAATTTCATCATCTGTAAGGGTAATTTCACCACTATAAACATATCTACTCATTACAGATGCCGCACGCTTAGCTTGACCAACAGCATTTACAATTGTCATAGGACCATACTCACAATCACCAGCAGCAAATACACCTTTACGTGAAGTCATGTAATCTTTACCGTTAGTTTTAATAGTTCCCCAACTTGTCATATCTAGTTCCCATTCATCAGGAAGTAGTTTAAGATCAGCACTTTGACTAACAGCTGGTATTAAATAGTCTGCCTCAATATCAAAATCAGCACCCTCTACTTTTACTAACTTTGGGCGACCACCATCTGGATCTGGTACCATTTCAAACATATTGATTTTTAGTGTTTCAAGCTTATCATCTTTGTCAACCATCTCTTCAACTGCAGAGTAGAAGATAAACTCAACACCCTCTTCAACAGCTTCGTGATACTCTTCATAAGTAGTATTACGGATAATTGTCTTCTCATCACGACGGTAAATCATAACAACTCTTTTAGCATTTGCACGAATTGAACAGCGTACAACATCCATAGATGTAAATCCACCACCAACACAAACAACAGTTTTACCAGTTAAATCAACAGGTTCACCAATGCCATATTTATCATATAGGTTTACTTGGTCTAAAAACTCAATAGCACTCCAGTAACCATCAATCTCAGGACGTTCATTTTCACAACGTACTTTTTTAGAAATTCTTGTACCAGTACCGATAAGAGTTGCATCATATTCAGTCTCAAATCTTCGCATCATATCATCATTAACTCTTGTATTGGTAATGAAGTTGACACCTAAGTTTTGTACTGCTTCAATATCTTTATTGTATTTATCAATAGGCATTCTGTATTCTGGAACACCAACAGCAACTTCACCACCAAGCACTGGAAGCTCTTCATATACATCACAATGAATTCCCTCTAGTGCTAGATAAAATGCGGCAGTAAGACCAGCAGGTCCAGCACCAATAATTGCAACTTTTTTATCACCATAAGGTTTTTGTTCAGTCGGATATAAAAAGTTTAGTCCATGATCAGTCTCATAATCTGCACCTAAACGTTTCAGTTCCATAATTGAAATAGGGTCATCTAAATTTGTACGACGACACTCATCTTCACATGGATGGGGACAAACACGACCACAAACGTGTGCAAGTGGCATTGTCTGTTTAGTAGCTGTAAGGCTATCATCCATACGTAAATCACGAACACCTTCGATATAAGCTGGAATATCGACGTGTGCTGGACAAGCATCTGTACATGGCGCAGTAATTTTTGCCATATAGTCTAATTCATCCATATCATAATGAGGTGATTTCTTTTTTTCATTTATTAAAACTAATAGCTCATCTTCAAAATATTCCATAATATTAAGAAGTGGAGTTGGAACCGTTTTACCGATTTCACATTTACTAGTCATTGCCATTGTTGAACAAACTTCTTTTAAGTGATCTAAATCAGAAAGTTCACCCTCACCACGAGCAATTTTGTCAAAAATATCATATAGAATACGTCCACCCCATCTACCAGGGGCACAGCGTCCGCATGCTTCTGAATATACTTGATATTGAGCTGCATATTCTACTGCAAGTTTTACAACATCAACTTCAGAAGAGAATAGTGCTAAACCGTCCCAGCCTATAAATGCTTTTGAATTACGGTCAACATCATACTGCTCTGGAAGTTTATATTCAGATTCTACCCATTCATCTTGGGGTTTTCCACGATTATCAATGCGTTCGCCTCTCCAAGTGGAGAAATAGACAGTAGCCATCTTCTTAGCCTTTTTTGACTACAATAGTCCAGTCAGCTTCATTAAACTTTAGAGAGTTCATAAGTTCATATCCACCCTCTTTGATTAAATCAGCACTCTTTTGAATTGGAGTAAAATCACCAATTTCAAACAAAAAGATAATTACTTCATCTTTTTGCGCCTCATTTTGCATAATTTCACTCATACGGTCATAAAAGTTACTCTGCAGGTGTCTTAAGTCATATCTTCTCATAAACTATCCTATCTATCAACTTCGCCGAATACGATATTAGTAGTACCAATAATCGTAACAACGTCAGCAATGTAATAACCTGGTAATAGGTCTTGTAAGATTCCAGTATGGAAAAAGCTTGGTGCTCTAATCTTCATTCTATAAGGATATGGATCACCTTGTGAATTTAGGTAAAACGCCAGTTCACCTTTTGGACTCTCTGTTGGAACATAAGCTTCACCTACTGGTGGACGCATACCCTGTGTTACTAGTACAAAGTGTTGCATTAAAGAGTAGTTTTGAGTCATAATTTGCTCTTTTGGAGCAGAAATATATTGAGGAGCATCTGCCATAATAGCGCGATCTGTATCATCATACATTGGAATTAGTTGCTCCATGATTCTTATCGATTGACGCATCTCTTCCATATATAACTTATAACGCCCATAACTATCATTTGTATGACTTACAGGAATATCAAAATCTAATTCACTATAGAGCTCGTATGGTTCCTCTTTACGAATATCGTAGTTGATTCCAGAACCTCTAAGCATAATTCCACTTGTTCCCCAAGTTCTAGCCATCTCTTGAGATACAATACCAACATCCTCTAAACGCATTTTCCAGATACGGTTTTGGTCTAGTAAAGCTTCATAATCAGCAATGTCTGATGGAAGTTTTTTTAGGAACTTATCTAGGTCATTCATCCAGCCATCTGGAATATCAAGTGGAACACCACCAATTCTAATTGCAGAGTGCGTAAGACGAGCACCACAATAATCTTCGATTAAGTCTAGTATATATTCACGCTCTCTAAATGCGTAGAGAAATACACTCATTGCACCAACATCTAGGGCATGTGTTGCCAGCCAGAAAAGGTGAGATGCGATACGGTTAAGCTCCAACATAATTGTTCTAATTACTTGTGCTCGACGTGGAACTTCTACATCTAGTAATCTCTCAACAGATAGTGCAAAAGCGTAATTGTTTGAAGATGATGCGATGTAATCCATGCGGTCAGTTGTAGGTAAAAACTCATTGTAAATCATGTTTTCACCCATTTTCTCCATACCACGGTGTAAATACCCTATGTCAGGAGTGGCTTTAACAACTTGCTCCCCATCAAGCTCCATAATCAGACGAAGTTGTCCGTGTGATGATGGGTGCTGTGGTCCAAAGTTGATAATCATATGGTTATCGTCACGCTCAAACTCTAAGTTTTCAAAGAATGGTTCTAATCGGTTTGTATATTGCATATTGGTTACCTATCTCTATCTGTAATCGTTTTAGTGTCATCTTTATGTAATTTTTTTACTAAGAATACACCTTCTTCTTCTTGATAAGGCTGTTCAGTTTTTTCAGTGCTAAACTCTTCACCAAATTTAACTTCATAACCAAGACGTGCAAATCTCTCTGTATCGTAACGGTCAATTGCCGCAGAATCTCTAATTTCTGGTCCGATAATATCGCGAGCCTCTTTACCAAAGATTTTATCTACTTCATACCATGACGCTGCTTCATCACCTTGAAGAGGGTAAGTTTTTCTTAGTGGATGACCATGCCAATCATCTGGCATTAAAATACGTTTCATGAAAGGGTGGTTGTTTACTTTTACACCTAGCATATCGTACATTTCACGTTCTGCAAAGTTTGCAAGGCGGAAAATATCTTGAACACTCTCAATTGCTTGATCTTCTTTAATGAAACATTTAACGCGTATACGTTTTGCTTTGTCAATATTTAACATCTCATAGAAAACTTCAAACTCACCACTTTTAGCAAGCCAATCCATAGCACTAAGTTCCATCAACCTTCCGTAACCTAGCTCTTCATACAGATACTGTAACACCTGTCTGTTATCTTCTGGATTGATATATAGAACTAAATGTCCAAGTTGAATGTATGCTTCATTTACAGTAAATTTCTCTTTTAAACTCTCTAAGTCTGAATTAAAATTCTCATCTGATGATGGCTCAAATGTAGGCACACGAGGAGCTACCCAATATCTATCATTGTAGTAAGACTTTGCTTGAACATTTTGCTTATCTTTATATTCTCTCATCATCATACAAGCCTTTTTGGACGTTGAGACTTGTCTGCTTTTTCGCTTCTAATCTTCTTTTGTAGCATCATAAGTGCATATTGAAGAGTCTCAGGACGTGGTGCACAACCTGGAAGATATAAATCAACAGGAATAACACGGTCAGCACCTTGAACTGTTGCATAAGTGTTAAACATACCACCAGTATTAGCACAACTTCCCATACTAATAACCCATTTAGGCTCAGCCATTTGGTCATATAGACGGCGGATAAACTCAGCATGCTTTTTAGTTAGCGTTCCAGCTACAACCATAACTTCTGCTTGACGTGGAGAAGCTCTAAAGATGGTACCAAAACGGTCAAAGTCATAACGACTAGCCCCTGTTGCCATCATCTCAATACCACAACAAGCAAGTCCGTAAGTTAGTGCCCAAAGTGAGTTACTACGTCCCCAGTTAACAAGCTTGTCTACAGTTGTAAGTGCAACTGGCAAACCACCATTTTCAGTATAATTTACTTTATGCTGTGCCATTCTAAGGCTCCTTTTTTCCACGCGTAGATAAATCCGATTGTTAGTAGCAAGATAAATAGAAGCATCTCAACAAATCCGAACCAACCTAATAGTTTAAAGTCAATTGCCCATGGAAACATAAAGATAATCTCTACGTCAAATAAAATAAAAAGTAGGGCAAATAGGTAAAATTGCGCAGACATTTTGTTTGGCTGTTTTGTTGGTTGTGGACCACACTCATAAATGCTTAGTTTTAACTTTTCAGTATCAGCTGCAGCTAGTTTTTTACCTACCCAGCGAGATGCCGCGGTAGTTGCAATAAACATTGCGAAGGTGATAATCATAAGTATAAACGCACCAAAATATGGGTGAGCTACGTTCATATGCTCCATTTAAAAATCCTCAGGATAGAAATATGCGCAACTATATCAAAAGTTATTTTAAATTTTCTTTTGCCAGTGTTACCTTATGTAGCAATATAGAGTATAGTGCTATTATTCTTTGCATTGGCACTATAATAAGTTACTTTTTTTCACACTCTATTTTGTCTTAGTATATTTCATACTTTTATAATCTTAAAAAATATTCACAATTTCTAGAACAAATTAGATGCTATATTTAAAGATAATTTTATAAACTATATTATTATTAATTTTAATAGATGATTAAGTTTTATTTTTAATTTTTTTGAATACAATTTGTTAAAACAATAAAAGGAAATCTTATGTCAATGAATCGTAGAGACCTCTTTAAGTTAGCAACAATTACTGCAGCTACAACGCTTGCTGGTACGACGGCGCAAGCTAGTCAGAAAGAAGAAAATAGCCCAAAGTTAAAAGCTAAATCAAATGGAAAACGAGTTGTTATTATTGGTGGAGGTTTTGGTGGGTTAGCAGCAGCTAAATACATCAGAAAAGATGATAGTAGTATAGAAGTTGTTGTTTTAGAGAAGAATGGTATTTTTATGGCATGTCCATATAGTAATACTTACCTTGGTGAAATAGAGGGTGTTAGTCTAAAGCGTTTAACTCACGACTTATACTCTGGTGCTAAAAACCATGGTTATGAGATTATTCAAACAACTGTAACAGACATTGATAGAAAATCTAAAGTAGTTTCTACTACAACTGGAACAGTAGATTATGATATTCTTGTCCTATCTCCAGGTATTGCATATGACTACAAAGGACAGTTTCCAAAATGGTCAGATGAAAAAATTAGAGATGTCTCTCAAAATGCTCCAGCTGCTATGATAGCAGGGAGTGAACACTTAGCGCTAAAAAGAATGTTAGAAGATATGGATGGTGGAAATGTAATTATTACTAAGCCTGATGGCAAATATAGATGCCCTCCAGCACCTTTTGAAAGAGCTAGTATGATTGCACACTTTATGGAAAAAGAGGAAATCCCTGGAAAAGTAATTATATTAAATGCAAATGAGAGTATTGCTAAAGGTGCAGCTTTTAAAGAGTCTTGGAAAGAGATTAATAAAGGAAAAGTTGAACATAGAAACAATTGTGATATACAAGATGTGGATATGAGCAAAGGAACTATCACATATAAGCAAGAGGTTTCTGAAGATAAATATAAAACAGTAACAGAAAAGTTTGCTGTACTTAATTTAATTCCTAAAAACGTTGCAAGTCCAGTAACTAAAATGTCTGGTCTTAAATTAAATGCTTGGGGTGGTGTTCACATGAATGGTGCTAGCTTCCAGTCAAAAACAGATAAAAATGTATATGCAATTGGTGATGTTGTTGGTCATGCACTTCCACCGTCAGGTCAAACTGCAAACTGGACAGCTACAATGGCTGCTCGTGAGATTGTAGCTCAACTTAATGGTAAAAAATGGAAAATGTCATTTCCATACAGAAGTGCTAATGTCTGTTATTCAGTAGTTGGTGCTGATGAAGCAATTATGGTAACTCATGATATGAGTTTCAATGGTAAAGTTATTAAGGGTAAAGGTAGTGTTCCTAAACCTAAAGATGGTAATGGTAAGTTCAGAAGTAAGGGTGTCGCTAAGCTTGCTGATGCTTGGTTTGATGGAATAATGAACGATATGTTCATATAAAAAAAGAGTAAGTTATGGATAGAAGAGATTTTATTAAACTTGGTGTAATTGGGGGTGCAGTTGTTGTATCAAATCCAGCTGCACTGAATAATACTTTACATGCACATGATGGTAGACTTTTTCAATCTTACAATAGAGTTAAGTTAGTAGATGAAAATTCGAATGCCATAAAAGCATCAAAGCTTGCAAAAGAAGAAGCATATATTTTTAATTATCCACATGTTGGGACGCCAAATTTTTTAATAAATCTTGGTAAACCAGCAAAGAGAAAGGTAATTTTAAAAACGCAAACAGGAAAAGAGTATCTGTGGAGTGAGGGTGTTGGTACGTTTGGTGCGATAGTTGCATATTCAGGTATCTGTTCTCATCAACTTATGCATCCAAATAAAGAGATGAGTGTTGTAAGTTATGTGAAAAATGCAGAAAAAACTATGGCATGTGACCGCGGTGGCATGATTATTTGTGCTGCTCATTTATCGGCATTTGATCCAGAAGAGGGTGGAAAAAATTACGCAGGTCCTGCAAATGAGGGGTTAGCTTCAATTGTTTTAGAACATGATGAAAAAACAGATGAACTATATGCCGTTGGAGTTCTTGGCCCCCAACGGTATCAAGAGTATTTTGCTTCATTTAAGAAGCAGTTGAAAAAAGATTTTGGTGGGAAGCGTAAAGCTAAAAAGCTTGTAAAAATCTCAGCACCTGTCACTACACTTTCAAAGTATACAAAAGAGGTTTTAAAAACCTAATTAGCGCTAACATGTACATCTATTGAAGAGAGTTTACTCTTTTGTGATGTACATATCTCATTGGCTTCAATTTGAGCACACAACTTATATCCAATCTTTCTTTTAGAAATTGATTGTTCATAGTGTGTTTCGCAAACTCTTCTTTTTCTATCTTCATAACAAGAGTTATTACTACTATCTCTCATACCATTAGAGGCTAGTCCACCAGCAATACCTCCTAATACTTTTGCAGCACTTCTTCCATTTCCTTTTCCTATTTGGTTTCCAAGTATTACACCAGCAGTGATTCCAATAAGCGTATCGATACCAATCATATTTTGATTGCTATCATTACCACAAGAGATTCTAACCTGTTCAGTTTTATCATAACACTCTTGATATGGAACTCTTTTTGTCACTGTTCTATATATAGGTTCACTATGAGTAACTGGAAGGTTAATTGTAATTGATGAAGAAAACAACATAGCTGTAGCAATTATTAGATAGATAAAAACTTTCATGATAGATTCCTTTTTCTGTTAAGTCAAATAGTAATGCTTAAATGTGTAATAATTGTGTAAATTATTTAAAATAAGAAAAATATAATTTTTATTTGGCTAAAATTTTATTCATTAAAAATAAATAAAAGGGTTTTATTAAGTGAAAATATTAAAAAATACTATCACTAGGCTTAGCTTAACAACTTTAGCTCTTGCTATAGCAACATCAAGCTTATCTGCAAAAATTTCATATCATGAGACATACGATAGCAAATCTGCTATTTATTACAATCAGTGTGTTGGATGTCATGGATATAAGGCAGAAAAAAGTGCTTTTGATAGAGCTAGACCACTTAGGACATTAACAAAAGAGGATCTGTATAACAGAATCTCTTACTATAAAGATAGTAAAAAGTTAACTCTGACTACAGAGATGTTAATGAATAAACAGATAAAAAATATTAGTTATGAAGATATTGAAAATGTAGTCACTTTTATATTATCACTTCCTGCAACTACTAAAAGAGATAATAAAGCAGTTGTAAAAAGGTAAAAGTTTACAATATAGATTGATAAATAAGTGCTAATGCACCAAATGTTGCTGTAGAGAGTACAACAGTTTTTGAGTATCTTGGATTAAAGTATTTTGTAAATAGTGGTGAAATAAAAAAACCGATAATAAATCCAGGCATTAAAAGTAGCCCAGATATAAATTGAGAGTAGCTAAACTGGTTATAAAAATAAAATATTATAAGCATAACAATTGAAAATATTGTATACAAAAAAGCTAGTGTTGCTTTTATTGTAGGCAGTGGATGGTTTTGATAAATAAGAGCTAATATTTGACCTCCAACAGCTGCCATAGTCCCCATAACACCAGCTATAAGTCCACCAAAATAGATTGCACTATTTTTAAGTTTAAAGCTTTTTATTTTCAGGCTAATTAGTACTGACAGAAGAATAAAAAGTCCAAATGTAAGCCCTAAATGTTCGAACTTTATTTGAGAAAGTATAAAAATTGAAGCAAAGATACCTGCAATCATTCCTATGATGATTTTAATACTGCCTCTAAAATCAATATGCTCTCTACCTTGTGTAGCCATCATTATTGTAAGTGTTAAACTAGCAAATACTATTGGTATTGGAATTAATGAGTAGCTAATTAATGCTAAAAATGGAACAATAATCATTCCTACACTTACACCAGTGACCCTTTGTAAAATTGAGCTAACTACTAAAATAGTATTAGCTAATAAAAAACTTTCTAAATTCCATTCCATATTTTAGCTACTGTAAAAGTTTAGCGATGTCATCACCACTTAATCCAAGTGCATCTGATTTGTCACTTAAAACTGCATCTTGAAGGGCTTGCTTTTTATTTTGAAGCTCTAGAATTTTTTCTTCAACACTACCTTCAATAATTAGTTTATAGACAAATACTCTTCTATCTTGACCTATCCTATGTGCTCTATCTGTAGCTTGATTTTCAACAGCTGGATTCCACCATGGATCATAGTGGATTACTGTATCTGCTTGTGTTAAGTTAAGTCCAACTCCTCCAGCTTTAAGGCTTATTAAAAATACATCAACATCACCATTTTGAAACTTTGCAATAACTTCATCTCTTTTTCTTGTTTGTCCGGTGAGTTTTGTATATTTAATTCTTTTTTCATTTAAGCGCTCTTCTATAAGTTTTAACATTGAAGTAAATTGAGAAAAGAGTAATATTCTTCTATCCTCTTCAAGTAACTCATCAATTAATTCCATTGCCATATCAAGTTTTGCAGATTGACCTGTTTTTTGTGCTTCGTCCATATTTAAAAGTCTAGGGTCACAACATACTTGACGCAGTTTAAGGAGTGCATCTAGCATTGTGATATGGCTTTGACCTACACCCTTTTGTGCAATCATGTCTCGTACTCTTTTTTCCATTGTTACTCGAATTGTCTCATATAGTTTAGCTTGTTCATCTGCAAACGTTGTTGAACGTATCATTTCAGTTTTTGCTGGAAGCTCTTTTACTACTTCACTTTTTTTACGCCTTAACATAAATGGACTAATTCTTTTTGTCAAAACACCTTTAATCTTATTATTAGCATCTTTTTCTATAGGGTCTCTGTAGTTCTCTTTAAATGATTTTTCTGAACTTAAAAAACCTGGCATTAAAAAGTCATATATCGACCACAGCTCACCTAAGTGGTTTTCCATAGGTGTTCCTGTTAGGCATAGTCTATTATTGGATTTGTAGTGCTTTAGAGCACCTGCTATTTTTGATTTTGAATTTTTTATAGCTTGCGCTTCATCTAAGATGATGTAGTACCACTTGTAAGTACTTAAAAGTTCTTTATCTCTTTGGGCTAATGCATATGTTGTTATTACAATATCATTCTCTACTATCTTATCTTCTCTCTTGTGTCTGTTTAGTCCATGATATGTAAAAACTTTAAGTGATGGTGTAAACTTTTCAGCTTCTCTGCGCCAATTACCCATCAACGATGTTGGAGCAATTACAAGCACAGGAGTAGTTAATCTATTTTTCTCTTTTTCATATAGGATAAAAGCTAGTGTCTGAACAGTTTTACCTAAGCCCATATCATCTGCTAATATGCCACTAAAATTAAATTCACGTAAAAAGTTTAGCCAATTGAGTCCATCGTGTTGATATTTACGAAGAGATGCTTGCAACCCATCTGGGGCATTAATTTTTTCTATATGCTTAAATGATTTTAGCCTTTTAGCAATTTCGACTAATTTCTGTCCGCCACTTATGCGCAGTTTTTCTCCTAGCGCATCTTCTAAAAGGTTTAGACTGTTTGCATCATATGATTTTAAGTTAAGTTTACCACTATTATTGTTGTAAAGTTCTAAAATAACTTTTATAATAGGAGCAACTGTTTTTGCATCAATTGTTGCATAGACTCCATCATCATTAACTGGTAAACTAAGAGTTGGGGGTAACTGCTTTAAATCTTCTACTTGGTCAAGTATCCCAGCTAACATTGGTAGTAGTGCAGTTTTTTTACCATCTATTTGCACATCTAATTGCATATTAAACCAATTACTTTGCTCATCAAATGTTGCATCTATATTATCAATTTCATGAAACTCTAATTTGAACGAGTCATCAATCTCAACTTGAAAACCATTTGAACGTAAACTATCTACTTCAATATCTAAAAAGTTTCTCCATCTTTCAATTGCAGTTGCAATATTTGTAGTTGTTGGGCTTATAAAATGTTTTTTGTCTTGTAAAATATTAAAACCTAAATTTTCTATTTTAACTATTTGCTTCTGCTCAACTTCTAAATTTCTATAAATTCTTACAATTTTATTTTCAGATTTTATAGTCTCTATTTTTTTGCTATCAAGTCCATCTACCACTTGATCTAAATATCTGAACTTTATCTTCATATAGGGATAATAGACATCTCCATCATGAAAGCCCTTTAGTTGTAAAAAACATTTTGGCTCTATATCTTTTATAAGCTTTGCCTCTAATTCTGGGGGAAGAGGTAGATTTGCAAACATAGGAACATCAAGTAACATTGGAGCTGTTTTTATAAGTTCTTCATCTTCTATTGCTGGCATATCTAGTATACTTTTTAGCTCTTTGTTGGTTAAATTTAAATTTTTTACCTCAGATATAGTATGTTTTCTAGGGTTAATGACAGATAGTGGTTCAGTAAAGATAAAAGTTTGACCATGTGGTAATATCTCAAGAGTCGATTTGCCATCTTTTTTTATCCACTTTGGTTCAATGTTTATAGGTGTATCATTGAACTTAATAGGTACATGTGAATCTAAATGAAAAAGCCTATTTGTTTGAGCCAACTTTTTAATTGCCATCCATCCTAGCTCTCCATCTAGCCATGAGTCACTTCCATAAGAGTCATTCAATGAGACAGAAAGTAAACTTATAATTTTTTTGTCACTCTCATCTAGTACTTTCGCAGTAGAGTAGTAATCGTTAGCTATTTTGTAGTGTTCAATTGAACGACCTTTGCTAAATTTACTATTTTTTTGATATTTGGCAATACGAAAGTTCACATAATAGTTATTTTCCGAACTATCATAGTACATTCTATATATTAAGAACTCTTGTTTCTCTTTCTTAATTAAGGGTTTTTTATCCTCTTTAATATCTTGTAACCAATTTAGTAGAGCATTTGTTTTTTCATCTTTTTTATTAATGTACTCATATAATAGTGCTGCTGAGTGTTTGCAATTTGTACCAACTGGACAGCTACAAGATGATCTTACTGTTCCATTTGTATAACTAAATAGTGCATTAGTCTCATAGGTATTTCCTTTACCTAAGACAGAAGCATTCAGTTTAACCATTAAATCTGGATACTCTTGTGCATCTATATGACGGACTTTCCCCTCTTTAGCGTATGTAACTCCTTTATAAAATGTTTTACTGCCAAAACTATTTATAAGTGTTTGATTTGTAAGTGAGTAAGCCAACTTATTTTAAAAATCCCATTGTTTTTTCATCTTCAAAAGATCCACTTTTTTCACGCTCAATTTGAATAAGAAAGTCGTTTGTTTTAAATAGTGGTTCATCTTGTGTTGCAACATTGTGCGCTGTATTATTTATTACAAGTTTAATCTGAGCACCACTTAAGCTATACATAGATAATTTATCAATTGAAAACCCTTCATCATATGGGGCATCTTTTGGTAAGTACATATCCCATAGTAGTTTGCGTTCAGATTCGGTAGGTTTTTTGAACTCAATTTTATACTCAAAACGACGTGAAAATGCTTTGTCAATATTTTCTAATAGGTTTGTAGTAGCTATTAGAACACCTTCGAATTTTTCCATCTGCTCTAAGAATATATTTTGCATCTGGTTGTGACTCTGTTCTGCTGAGCTACTTGTTCCTTGAAGTCTAGCACTTAAAAATTGATCTGCCTCATTTAGTAGAAGAACAGGTTCAGTTTTACTCTTTTTTGTTAAATCATTATACGTGTCAAATATATTTCTTACATTCTTTTCGCTCTCACCAACATACATAGATAGAATTTTAGAACAATCAAACGATAATACTTGTCGCTTTAGTGATTTTGCTAAAGAGGCTGCTGTCATTGTTTTACCAGTTCCAGGAGGTCCATAAAAAAGTATTCGTGCATCAACCCCACGTTTTTTATCTTTAATTCCCCATTGGTGAAGGCGAGCTATTACTGTTTTATCTATCTGGCGCAAAATTAAATCCAATGTCTTTCTTGTCTCATCAGATAAAACAACATTGTGAAGATCACTTTTGGGGTCAATTAGCTCAAAAAGCTCTTGCTCTTTTATTAGCTTATCTAGTTTTAATTTTGTAGCTTTTTTCTTCTTTTGAGGATGAATAATATTTTGCAGTACATCATCAACAATAAAAAATGCTCTACTTATCCCTCCAAAAGGGTTAAGAATCTCATCATAATCAATTATGTCACCTAAAAGTCTAGAACCATCTTCTAGAAGGGCACGGTTTTTTATACGCTCATATTCATCAAAGCTGATAAGCTCTATTAATGTATTCATCTCTCTCATGCTAGTCTCTGCTGCTGCATACTCCTCTTTTAGCAGGGCTAAAAATATTATACACTCCTTTTTCTCTAAGTGCTTTTGTTTAAAAAATGTCTCAAGAGCAATTGGACTGGTAGATGATTCTAATCGCTCCTCAATACGACGCTCAAATATCTCTAATTTACTTCTAATACGAGTAGAATTTGGGCTAGTTTCTCCTGTAATTTGACGCTCTTGTAGTAATTTTTGATAAAGTTCTATTCTGAAAAATTGATCTTGAAGATACTCTAAATGGTCACCATATGGTTTAATTTCGGGCAAAATAGGTTCAAAGTCACCACCTTGAAGTAGTTTTAGAAAAGATGAGCTTAGAGTCATTGGACTATTTAAAAGTTGTAGCTCTGTTATATCGTTTAGGTGATGATATGATTGTTGTGTAATCCAACCAAGTTCTAATAGATGTTTAATATCTTTTAGGTGATCTAAATGGTCTAGTTTTTTAGCATCATAAATATTTAAAAGTGCTTCGGCTGCACTTAAATCACTCTGCCCACTAACATAAGCACGAGCCATTACTTGTAAAAGCAGAGCTTCATCCCCATTGCAACCAAGTTGTGGAAATATTTTACTTTTTTCTATCTCTTTAGAATCTAAAAATTCGACAATTCTATTCATCTATTTTGTAACCATTGAATATAGTAGCTCTATCTCTTGTGCCCAGATACTATCATCAATTGTCTCAAGTACTAGAGGAATGTTCTCCATTCTATCATCATTCATTATGAATTTAAAAGTATCAAGACCAATTTTACCCTCACCAATGCTATGATGGCGGTCAACATGACTTCCTAAATCAGGCTTAGAATCGTTAATGTGCATAGCAAGTAGGTATTTAAAGCCAACAATTTTTTCAAACTCAGCCATTGTAGTCTCATATGCCTCTTTTGTTCTTAGGTCATAACCAGCTGTAAAGGTGTGACATGTATCTAGACATACTCCAACACGAGATTTATCTTCTGTATTTTCTATAAGATGTGCAAGGTGTTCAAACTTATAACCTAAGTTACTACCTTGTCCTGCAGTGTTCTCTATAACTAGTTTTACACGGTTAGTTTTCTCAAGTGCTCTATTCATACTCTCTGCAATTCTATCAAGACAGACCTCTTCACTGATTTTGCGAAGATGACTACCTGGATGAAAATTTAGTTTATCTAGTCCTAACTGTTCGCAACGCTCTATCTCATCGATAAATGCATTTAAAGACTTTTCACGTTTTTCCTCTTCTGGGTGACCTAAGTTTATAAGGTAACTATCGTGAGGTAATACTTGTGACGCGTCAATACCGCTATCTTGTAGGTTCTTTACAAATTTATCAATAGTTTTTGTATCTAACTCTTTTGCAGTCCATTGACGCTGATTCTTTACAAATAGCGCAAATGCGCGTGCACCTAGCTCTTTTGCATTAAGTGGAGCGTTAAATACGCCACCACTTGCACTTACATGTGCTCCAACATATTTCATCTATAATTTCCTTATTTTAATTAATATACTATTTTTTTTGTCTGAAAAACGGATAGTCTGAGTATCAACATCATAAACAATACCATCTTTTTGTAACGTTTTGGGAAGCTTTGAACCAGTGACTATTCTATATAGAGTATTATCTGGATAGCTTGTATGCAGATACCTTCTATTAAACTCTTTTGCACTCATACATTTAAATTCACTTTGACAAATATTTTTTTCACTAATCTCTAAAGATGTCACTGCATTTGATGCCTCATAAAGTTCTAAAGTTACACTTGATTTAGTATATCTTACAAAACTAGTGTCTGCAAATTTGAAATTTGGTGTTTTAAAAACGATAAAAGCGCTATTTGTATGTGTAAAGTTTTTTGTTACACATCCGTTGAACATAAATATAGCTATAAATATTATACTAAATGGAATTGTATCAATGTATGCTTTCAATTTGCTGACTTCTTTTTTTAAAATTATACAAAATTTGTATGAATTTATGTAAAATTTACATTTTTTTACAATTTTAGTTGCAAATTATTATAAAAAGGATATAATGCCCTTGATGAAAGATGAGGCTCGAGTTCATCTTGAGGTGTGACGTATGAAACTTCGCTAGACCGAAAGACTCCCCGATTTTGATTCCACTTCCTAGGAAGTGTATTTTATACTAGAGGTATTACAATGGCAGATTTAAGAAACGGAACTGTAAAATGGTTCAACGACGAAAAAGGTTATGGATTTATCCAACAAGAAGATGGTGGTAGTGATGTATTCGTACATTTCCGTCAAGTTAACAGAACAGGTCAAGGGCGTGTGTCTCTAGCAGAAGGTCAAAGAGTAACTTTCGAAGTAGGTGAAGGCCAAAAAGGTCCACAGGCTGAAAACGTTACACCACTTTAATTAGTGCTTTTTTACAGGCTCTGTGCCTGTAAACTTTCCTCATATTTTAGACACTCTCCACACTAATAAGTTCTTTATTCTCAAGCTCATCAATTAAAATTTTTTTAACACGTGCTTGCCAAAGCTCTCCAAACTCTTTTTTTTCATCTAAACTGGCTTCATTAGATAACACTTTAGGCATTAGCTCATTAATTTTTGGATTTGCTTTTACTGCATCTGGATTATAGTAGACATCTACACTTTTTCCAGAATCTTTACGTGTAAATCTAGCACTTGATACTATTTTAGAGTTATAGAACATTAAATTGTCTCTTGCAAACTTTCCATTTAGCCCTTTGAAACCACTTTTTACAGTAGCACCTGTAATTTGAGCTATTATATTTCCAATTACTCCAGCTACTCCCTCGTCTATACTCTCTTTAAAGTGTACTTCAACTCCACCACGAAGTGGCAATTCATCTGTATACAATTTATCAAGAGCTTTCATTGTCATTAGATAGGCACCCGCAACTGTAGGGCAACTATGTCCTGCTGCTTTTACTACCTGTATATAGCGAAACTTAACTAAGCCATCTTCAAATGCACCCAAAATATCTGCAATCGGGTCATATGTTTTTATTGTCTTTACATCATCATAAAACTTTGGGTAGGACATTATCTTCCTTATTAATCTTTAGCTAGTCGTAAAACAAATTCTGTTCCTCTGCAGTTTAGAGGACTTTTATCAGCACTTAAAATATTAACATCAATCTGTCCATGCATATTTTCTTCAATTATCATCTTTGACATGTACAATCCAATTCCTGTACCTTTACCCTCTTCTTTAGTGGTAAAGTAAGGTTCATAAATCTTATCTAAAATATTTTCTTCAATTCCTCCACCAGTATCTATAAAATGTATAGAGTAGAATGAATCTTCATCCTCTATTTTAATATCTATGCTAGCATTGTGAGAGCTATCTTTACTTTTTTGTTCAATTATAGCATCTCTTGAATTATTAAAAAGGTTTAGCATTACCTGTTTGAACTCATTTTGCAGACCAGATACTTTCATATTTTCACCACTTATATGTACTTCAATATTGCTATTGTTTAGTATTGATTGTACTAAAAATAGTGTTTCATCTATTGCTACTCTTATATCAAAAAGTTCATACTTCTTTTCAGGTGTAAAAAAGTTTCGAAAATCATCAATTGTTTGAGACATAAATTGAATTAATGAATTGGCTTTTTCATTTGCATCGACCATATGTTCAGGAGTTAACTGACCCAGTTGGGACTTAAAATAGACATCTTGTAGTTGAAGGGCTAGCATATTAAGGGGCTGTTTCCATTGGTGTGAAATTGCACTTATCATCTCCCCCATAGCAGCCATTTTAGATTGTTGAATTAGTAGCTTCTCTTTCTCTTTTCTTGAGACAATCTCTTTTTGTAGATGTTCATTTTTATTGAGTAGCTCTTGCGTCCGTTGACGTATTTTATCTTCTAGTTGTGTATTTAAAAGTGCTAAGTTTTTTGTGTAATCTTCATTTTGAGATGAAATGGAAAATATTGTTTTTTTTATGAGACCAACTTCATCTTCATCACTGTTTTCTAATGAGAATTGAATAATCTCTTTTTGATTAAAGCTTTTCAGGGCATGAGATAGATTTTGCAGTCCAGAGAAGAGATAGAATATTATAGTCCACTGTGATAGTAAAAGTATTGTAATTTTAATTGCATTTTCTTCAAAATCTACACCAACTGTAATCATTGCTATAATAAAAAAAATTGTTGTAATAAGTAATATTTTAAGACGCAATGAAATATAGCTCATGCTAATCCTTCATTTTATTTAATAGCTAAAAATAAATTATAGCAAATTAATACTCTATATATTACTTAAAAATCAAATTAATTTTTATGTGTTAGCAAACTTTTCTATTCTCCATTAAGACACTGTAGGCCTCTTGCAACATCTGAAAACGTTGAGTATATTGGGATACTGTATGGGCGTCATGTGTAAATACTCTATCTGGGTGATAACGTTTTGCTAGTTTTTTGTAATTTCTTTTAATAGCATCAGGTGTTGCATTAGTAGATAGCTCTAGTACGCGATAATATTTCCCAATTCCTTCACTAATTGTATTTCTTACATTACGTCTAGTGCGCTCTTTTTTATCTGTTTTACCATCTAGCGTATCTAAAAACTCTTCATCATATACAAATCTAAGACGATAATATAGTACCCATTTTCTTGCAAATAATTTTTTAAGTTGGTTCTTCGCCTCTTGTTCATGTACATTTAAAACAAGTCCAGATGGGTGCCATGCTGATACATATGGTTCTAGTTCTGTTCGTAAAAATGCTACTAAAAGACGGTTTTGGCGACTAAGAGTAATTCCAACACGTCCTGTAGCTGTTGCTTGCAATCTAATTCTTGACATTGTACTTGAACTATGCATCTTAACAAGTTCAACTTTTATAGGGACTGTTCCTTGTCTTAGAATAGAGCGAAGATAAAAACTATACGATATTTCATGCGAACGTGCAAAATATTTAGATGCACGTTCTAAAAATTTTTTACGTAGAGAGGCCTTTTTTGGGTCATGAAACATTAAAATTGCTTTTGGTAGATATAGTAAATCGCCACTATAATCTAGGATAAAATTGCTAATCCATGAAAAATAATCAGCACGGTGATCTACTTGTAAAACAATCATTTTTGACTGAAGAATGATTTTCATTTGTGCCCTTTGCCTTGAATTTGTTAAAATTTAAGCAAAAAGGGTACCATTTAGCAATAAAATTGAGATACAATATTTTTTATGAAGCATTTAGTATTGATAATATTATTACAGCTATCTCTTTTTGCAGAAGCAAGACAGCTACTTGATGTCAATGAAACAAGAGATTTAGTAGAATCTGCTCAGGGTGATGCTATTGTTCTTGGGAGTGGGAAAAAGAAGATTTACGCATTTATTGACCCATACTGTAAAGTTTCACAAGCATATATCAAGTCACTATATAAAAGTGAAAAGAGAATGTTTCCAAAATATAGTACATATCTTTTTTTGTTTGAGTTACCTCGCAAGCACTCAGCTGATATGATTTCTACAATTTATACATCAAAAAATCCTCAACAGATGATAAAGTCGATAATGGTAAACGGTGAAAAACTACCAGAAGTTCCAACAAAACAGACTGATGCAAAAGTAGATAGAATCTACAAGTTAGCTAAAAAAATTGGAGTGCATAAACGCCCATATATTGTTATAAACGGAAAGGCATATTGATGCGCAATAAAACCTCTATGATACAAAGGTATCTTAACTTACTTGTAAAACTTCGTATTTTTGTAGTTGCTGGAATAAGTATTTTAACTATATTCTTATTCTTTAATATGAATAAACCACTTCTTCATGATGATGTAAAGTTATGGCTCGATGGTAGTCAAGAGTATAACCGTATTTTGCATGAACGCCATCCAAAATCTATAATTACTCAACTGAGAATGCCATATAAAGGGAGTGTTGAAGATATTAAGATGCTCCAAGAACTTCATTTATCAATACAAAACAGTGAATCTATTTTGCAAGTTGTCTCACCATTTTCTCATCTTAGTGCAAATATGCTAGATGATGGTGAAGAGTCTGAGATGCTAAGCATCTCTACACTCTTAGACTCAAGCAGTAAAGATGCAAAAGAGTATATTGATGAAAATATGGAGTATTTTAAGTTCTTTTTAGAAGATGATAAAATAAGTTTTTTCATAGTTTCTAAAGATACATTACATCTTGAAAATCTTCCAATTAAAGCTGAACTTATACACTCTAACGTTACAACAGGCTTTTATGATGATTTAATTCTTATTGGAATCTTACTGGTAATTGTCTTTATACTATTTGCTATAGCATTTAAAACTACACTATCATCACTTATGGCTCTACTTTTTATTATCCCAACTACCGTAATAACTGTCAGTTTATTTACATATATAAGCCCAAATGCATATGCGCATGTCTCTATTTTATTGATAGCGCTAACAGTATCTTTGATGGATTTTATATATATTTACTATAAATGGCATCTATTTCAGAAAAAACATGCGCCTGTAGAGGCACTACTTCGCTCTTTTGCAACAACACTGCGTCCTATTTTTTGGACAAGTGTAATCTCAGTTTTTGGTTTAGGATCATTGATTTTTTCTGATTCATTAATACTAAACTCTATTGGTCTAAATATAATTCTTTCATCTTTAAGTGGATTTGTACTTAGTTTTACATGGCTTTTAGCACTACTATCATTTACCAAAACAAAGAATCCATTTAGTGTTACAGAGAAGAGTTCACACTATTTTGCTATAAAAGAGGTCCATTTTCATAGTACATTGTTAAATCTTTTTTTAGTTACAACAGCTCTAACATTTATATTTAATATCTATCATTTTTATACTGAACCTGTAACAATTGCAGCAAATGAAAAGAGTAAAATTGTGAAACTTGCTCTTAAAACAGATGAGCTTAAAAATGCTGACTTAGTCTATTTAGAAAAACTTCATAGCCAGATTGGTTGTGAATTTGGTTCAACTATTAGCACAAAATCGCTATATTCAGAGATGGAAAAAATTGCGAAAGCTGAAAATTTACCATTTAGTGCACTTACATCAGATTTAGAACACTTTACATTTATGCTTGATTTATATGGCGGAAGCTCAAATATGGTAAATAATGGGTTTACCTCAATAGAGATATTTTTACAAAAAGATAGTGTACAAAAGAGTAAAATAATTCAGTGGCTACGTGATTTTGATAATGGTGAAAGGTTACTGATAACAGACACAGATAGCCTCTTAAATGCTGCAAAATTTGATTCTGTAAATGTTATGTTTTATGTTGTTGCTTTTGTTATTTTACTTATTACTTTAATTGTATGGGTAATGACAGGTGATACGAGGTTTGCAGTAATCGCTATAATTGTAAATGTTACTCCAATATCTTGGTTCTTTCTTTTTGTAAAACTACTAGATGTTGCTCTATCTACTGAAATATTAGTAGCAATGATAATTGCTGTAGCACTTGCAAGTGACGCTACAATACATTTTATACACCATTATCATTTCCATAGAAAAAGAAATCATACGGCTCAAATGGCACTTGAGAGATCATTTTTGTATGTCGGAACTCCATTAGGCTTAGGTAACTCAATTTTGGGACTAGTATTTTTATTAATGATGCTAGTCTCTATTGATACGATAGCTTTAATTGGACTTTACAGTGCAATTTTAGTAGGTCTATCGCTTCTTACGGACCTATTTATACTGCCTATACTATTTATAAAGATGATTTTACATGAAAAAGGTCATGTTTGAACCTAGGACGCATTGCGATATTTGGAGCTACTGGTTATATCGGTATGCTTCTTACAAATGAGTTAATACAGAGTGAGTCAGAAATTAGACTTTTTGTGCGAAATAAAAAACGTCTACTATACATTAAGAAAAGCGATAATATCAAAGCTTATGATTATGAATTAAATGAAGAGAATATACCATTTATTGCATCTGCGCTAGAGGGTGTTAACTTAGTATACTATTTAATTCACTCTACTACATCTTCAGATGAGAACTTTGCCGATAAAGATTACAAACTTGCAATGATAGTTTCTAAGGCATCAAAACTGGCAAAAGTTGGACAGATTATATATTTGGGTGCTCTTGGTGAGCGTTCAGACTCACTATCTGTACATTTAAGCAGTCGTCATAATACTGGTGATATATTACGCCTTGATGGGCAAAATGTTACTGAAATTAGAACTGCAATAATCATTGGTGCAGGCTCTTTATCATTTGAAATTATTAGAGTACTTGCTAAAAAGTTGCCATTTTTACCTAAGTTGAAAATTACAAGTGGACTAACTCAACCAGTTGATGTTGATGATGTACTTACTTTTTTAATACGAGCTGCTAATAATTCACGTTATTATAATGCTATTGTTGAGCTTGGGGGTGAGCAGATTAGTTACAACAATCTAATTACTCTGTACTCTAGGACAGTACCTAAAGTAGATATGCCAATAGTAGATGTTGGTTTTTTAGAGAAGATATTAACCGCAAAAATAATAAGCTATATTGTAGTATTTTTAAGTTCAGCACCATATAGCATTATAAGACCATTAATAGATGGTGCTTCAGCTGACGCTCTATCTTATGATTGGCACTATAGGAAAGTTGATCCAAATGCACCGAGGCTAAATGATATACCACATATGATGAGAAAAGCATATGCGAAAGAAAAGCGTGGTGAGGTGGAAAGTTTTTGGGGAATTCCATCAGAGAATCAAGTCTTAAGTAGTGCTAGCGAAGAGGCAATATTAAAAGATAGTGATATAAAAAAAGAGATTTATAGGCAAAAGATAGATGTAGTTAATTTTGAGAATATTTTTGATGAGATTCTAAATATAGGTGGAAAACATGGTTATTGGTCACCTAGTTGGATGTGGAAAATTAGAGGCTTTATTGATAAGCTACAAGGTGGACCAGGACTTCATGGAGGAAGACGGACATATAGAAAAGAGATAAGAGTAGGTGAGAGATTCGATTTTTGGATTGTCTCAAAAGTTGTTAATACTGACATAATGAAGCAATTGAGACTAAAAGCTAGGATGTACAGTCCTGGAGACTCATGGTTAGAGTTTACACTTCTAAATGATAATGATGAAAAAAGTTTTACAATAACCGCATACTTTAAACCAAGAGGTATTCAAGGAAAACTCTATTGGTACTCACTCTTTTTTATCCATAAGTACATTTTTAAAGCGATGTTACTTAAAATTATTAGCAATGTAAAAGAAAAACTTTAGCTCTCTAAGAGCTCTAATAACTCCTTGTGAATATGTTTATTGGTTGCTACTACAATATTATCTTTATCTAAATTGTAATCTCTATTTTTGTCTGTTGTAACTACTCCACCAGCCTCTTGAACTATTAATATACCAGCTGAGACATCCCATGGTAATAAAAATGCTTCATAATAGCCCTCAAATGAGCCACGTGCCACATAACATAAATCAAGTGCTGCTGAGCCTAGTCGTCTTATACCTTGGCTTGAGGTTAATATCTTTTCAACTTTTGGCATTACCCAATTGACTGCATTTTGAGACTTTTTACCATCACTACTTGAAATAGCATATGGAAAACCTGTGGCGATTAGAGAGTTTAAAATAGTATGATTTGTACTATTTACATGAATAGGCAGACCATTTAATGACGCCCCCATTGATTTTTGAGCACTATAGCACTCATCTAAAATAGGGTTATAAACAACTGCTAAATAGAGCTCATTATCTTTAACAACTCCGATTGAGATTGCTACAAATGGGATTGAGTGTACAAAGTTTGTAGTGCCATCAATTGGATCTATATATATTCTATTTTCAGTAGGAGACTCATTTTTATAGCTCTCTTCTGCTATTAGCATATAATCTGGGAAGAGTATTGATAGTTTTTCTAATAGAAACTTCTCAACTTTTATATCATATTGAGTAACTAGGTCAATGCTACCTTTGTGAGTAATATTTTTTGGTGCATTAAATCCATCTTTTATTATCTCTGCCGCCTCTTTTGTGATAGCAATTAATTCTTCTAACACCAGCTAAGCTTTTACTTTTATTACAACTTTATGTATCTCTTCATCTGAGATTAGTGGCATATGAGCATCTTCTGGAAAAAATATTGCAAATGAGTTACTTCTTGTAGCTATAAAAGAGCTAGGGGCATCTTCAAAGAATTGGACATCACTGTTTTGATTGTAATCATCGCTAGCGTTGGCGCAAGACTTTTTTGCTCTCCATCCCATAGTATCTATGCCGTTAATTACAAACTGAATATCAATATATCTTTCATGTGTTTCAAGTTTAGCCTTTTCAACTGCTCTTCCTTGTTCAACTGAAATCATGGCATAGATGAGGTTTGAATCTATCTCGTAAGTTCCAATAGGCAACTCTTTTAAATCTGTTCTTTTTAAAAATTCAAATGCTTTTGAAAAACCTTTATGTAGAGATATATATCGGTCTGAGTTTTCAAGTATATCGAGAATCATAATCTATTCCTTAAGTGTAGTTTTGTTTTGCTGTTATAACTTTTTGTATATAGCGCCTTGTCTCTTTGTAGGGAAGACTTTGTCTTAGCCTCTCATAAACCTCTTTTGGATTTAGTTGGTTAATCTTCCTTAATGCTAATGCTTTTTTACCGTTGAATGCTCTATATACGTTTGATGCACCTGTATTATAAGCTGCAATTGCACAGTATTGACGTGAAAGTGGATGTTTAATATCTTTTAAATAGCGATTATGAAGAAGGTATAAGTAGGCACTTCCCATACGAATATTATTATTAGTATTAAAAAGATACTGTTTGCTTGGAGATTTGTCTTGATTGTGCAAATAGCGCCATGAATCACGTCCAGCAGTTTTAGGAACAATTTGCATAAGTCCATAAGCGGGTACAGAACTTATTGCATAAGGGTTAAAATTACTCTCTGTCTCAATTATTGCCATAATTAGAGCTGGGCTTAAATTATACTTTTTTGCTTCAGCATTTACAATATTCGAATATTTATTATAATATTTTAGAGTTGCATTTTTTTTAGGAATCATTGAGAATGTGACGTATTGCACCTCTTTTTTGTTAACATACTTTGTTTTTCTTCTCTCTTTTAGTAGATATTTTGCATACTCATTTGCTCTCCACTCCCAGCGTATTGGCCTGTTAGTGTTATCAACAACATCTTCATAAAGAAATGGTACATCTCCAACTTTTGGCTCATTCGCACTATATAAATCTGAAAGTGTTGGGTTGTATGGTGCTAAAAGTGTTGTAACAATCGCTTTTTGTAACTCATCTCTATTTTTTAGATTTGTCTCAACTGTAACAGTTCTTTTTGAGTAATCAATGCTTGCTCGGCTTTTGTAACTATTTAGGTATTTTACATATTCATAAGTAGTAGATTGTTTTGGATTTTTACCCCACTCCTTAACTGCCTCTTTTGCTAAATGAAGTACAGCCATCTGAATTATTCTATTTATATGTTGATTTTGAGTTGGAGCTATATGTTTTAGGAGGTTTTTAGTTTGAACTACATTTAGTACACTATTTAGAGCAACTTGGGATGTTTGACATCCCGTAAAAATTACTGTTATTAAAGATAAGGCGAATAGTTTTTTAAACAATTTTTTAGCGATATAGACGTAAAATAAAGCCACGTTTATTATCTGTTGAAATGTGATAATTTACAGGCTGTATACTGTTTTTAGTGAGTGTTGAAATATACCAACCAGCTTCATTTGAACGGAGTTTTCCAAGTCCAGTATTTGCTATGAACGATAGACGCTCTAATTCAGATTTACTCAAATGCAGAGAATCTAACCATGATTCTGCACAATCATTTACATTCAGACCCATAGAGTTTACCATTGTACATAACATTTTAGCGCCATTTTGACTTTTCATATATGCAGAGTTTCCAATATCAGAAAGTGCCTCAAGTACAGCAAAATCATGTTTATCTACAAGGGGAATAAGCTCAATAGTAATATCACTATCTAAGTTTGAGACAAGCTCTTTAACCTTCTCTTTACAGCTTTGGCTTAGATAATAACTTCCAACTTCAGTATCATCACACTGTAGGCGCTCTTTAAGTAATGTTTTTGAACCTGTATCATTAACTTTTGACAGTGTCTCTTCTAGAGATTTTTTCGTAACTGTAAGCTCTTCTTTACAGGTGCTTACCTCACTAAGCACTTTTTGTGTTTCCTCTTTTTTGGAAGATAGATCTTGTTGAAGTTTTTCAAGTTTTTTATTTTGTGAGTTAACTGTTGAACTCAGAACATACTCTTGCTGCTCATTATATTTTAAATCACTAAAGCCAATATTTCCTTTTTTAATATAATTTGCACGTAAAGTTTTAGCATTAACGCCGTCAAAGTGAGCGTATTGATATATACCAGCAGATGCAATTAAAATTATTGTAAATAAAAGTGCGCTTACCCATGCCCAACTAGATATTTTACTCTCTTGTATAGTCTCAAGATTGTTTTGCTCTTCCATGAAATACCTTGTATACTGTTTTTAGACCTCTTAGCTTAATTTAAGAAGACTTTTCATAATTATATCATTTAAATCCATCTATTATAAAGAAGCTAGTTCCATCTTGATATTTGTATCCTAAAAGTAGATTGTGCTTTTTTACAATTTCATTAGTAATATATAGACCTAGTCCAAATCCATTGGCACGATGCTCGCCACGAATAAATGGTTCTATATAGTGTTCTAATGGACCTTCTAACTGTTTGCCTAGGTTTGAAATGTATAGAGCACCATTGTCAAATGATATGTTTACATGTTTATCGTATGAGTATTTAATGGCATTGTCAAGAAGATTTTTTAAAGCTATTGAAAAGAAGTTAAAATCCACTTTAATATTAGTGTGAGTGATGTCACTACATATTTGAACACTATTTAAAAATAGTAAATCCATTGAATGGGCTATTACATCATTTAGAGCCACATATTGAATATCAAGCTCTAAGTCTTGAGTACTCAGATGTTCAATGTCTGCCATCTCATTTACCAATGTCTCTTGGCGATCAAATAGATTATCCAAAATTTTCTTGTTTGCATTTTCTTCTAAAAGAGCGGTAACTAAGCGACCCTTTGTAATTGGTGTCTTTAGCTCATGCATAATATTTCTCATAAATAGTGTTCTAGTCTGTTGCAGTAACTTAATACGCCTTACTGCTCTATGGAACTCGTTTGCAACTGTTGCAATTTCATCATCTCGTTCACTTTTTGTATTTATATCTAAAGAGCCACTACCAAATTTTTTAATCTCTTTTTCTAATCTTTTAAGTGGCATTAGTCCCTTTAATAGAAGTATATATAGAAAGCTTAGAATAGTAAGAAGTCCAATAAGTGCAGCTGTTGCGTAATCTCTATAAGGTTTTTCTACTTCATTATCACGTATTAAAAGACGGTAGAACTTTGTTTTTATAAAGTAGTACTTTAGACCCTCAAATGTTAAATGTTTTACATATTTATATACTCTATTTTTATTATCATATACATCTTGAGGGACTGAGTTTTCTACTATCTCTTTTGCTCTATGCCCTTCAATCATTTTAAGATTTTGGTTGTGTAAAATTGTATGAAGCCGTTCAAACTCTTTTTGCTTTGCAAAGAATATAACTGTTTTAAAAACACCAATACTTTTAGAGTAGAGCTTCTCCTCTTTACGAATAGTATCAAATTTTATAAATAGCCAATAGACGCCAACTATCGCCCCCACTGTAATTATGAAGACAAGGTTCATTGTTAAAAAAATAGAGTTACGTCTCACGTGATTAGTTTATATCCAATACCTCGTACAGATTTAATAAATTCAGGCTTTTTGGTATCTACCTCAATTTTATGACGTAATCTACTTACTATTACATCTATGCTTCTATCTGAACTATCATAGCTTATAGAATCAGAACCGTTTATTATCATCTCACGCGACACAACTTTATTTGCATTCTGTATCATTAAAAGCAAAATTGAGTATTCCGCTGGAGTTAGCTGCAGGGGTGATTCTTTAAAGCTTATTTGCATCTGTTCTTCATCTACGTTAAACAGTCCAATAGACTTATTATCACTTGTGCCTTTTTTTCTTCTTAGCACAGTTTTAATTCGAGCTACTAGCTCTCTTGGGTCGTAAGGCTTTGGAAGATAATCATCAGCCCCTAACTCTAAAGCATTTACTTTATCATTTAAGTCGCTTCTAGCAGATGAGATAATTACAGGCATATCAGACTGTTTTCTAACATTTTTGAATACCTCCATTCCATCCATTTGAGGAAGAGATAAATCAAGAATTAAAAGGTCATATTTATTAGTTTCAAGGTGATCTAGTGCCTCTAAAGGTAATTCAAATCCAGTCACCTTCATGTTATAGCGTTCTAAATTTTGGGTAAGAAGATTTGTGATGTCTTCATCATCTTCAATCATAATAATTTTTATGGGTTCATCGCTCATGTGGAGCCTTGAAGTAGGAGGTAGTTTTCACGGGGAAACCCGTGAAAGTATATATTTAGTGAGCTAAGCTTGCCATATGAGTAGCTAGTGCTTCAATTTTTGCATCATCAAGAGCAGCAACTTGGCCTTTCATAAGACCTTTCATTGGTCCACCATATGAACCATCTTTATAGCCTTTCATTGCTGTAACTAAATCAGCTTTTGACATTGCAGATACAACTTTACTTTTACCTAAAGCTTTTTTCTCACCTTTTGCACCGTGACATCCAGCACATTTTTTATATAATGCAGCACCATCAGATGCCATTAAAGTAGATACACCTGCGAAAAGTAATGCGATTGCAATTTTTTTCATTAATAAATCCTTTTATATTTTTAAAAACATAATTGTACCCTCTGAATTCTGATAATAACTTTAGTTCAATTAATTAATAGACTTATTAGACTTCTTGCAAAACTCTATTATCTTAAATAAATTTTTTTGTAGTATAATTTCTGCTAATTCTACTTAAAGGCTAAAGATTGAAAAATATTGTTGCATTACTGTTGAGTTTTAGTGTCACTTTAATGGCTTGGGATGGATATGATGCTATGAATAGTTCATACATAACATTGCAATCAACATATTCAAAAAACGATCAACCATATATTCATATATATGACCATTTAGACTATAAAGAGAAAGATTTGTTAGTTTTAAATGTTAGACGTACTAACTCTTTTTATATAATTAATGCTTACGATTCCTCTTCAAATGAGAAGAGAATGTTTGAAATGCAGGTCTCTGATGGTGATGATAGTGGGCTTACAACTATCTCTAAGGGTAATAGAGATAGAAAAATGACCTTTGGTGAATTCTTTGATAAAATAAATATCTTTAAATATCTGAAAATGTCTGAATAGTTAATGCAAAACTTTGATAAGTGTTATGTCCTTGATACAAATATTATTTTAGAAAATGCAGCAAATATTTTAACTATTTCACAAGATGCGCAGAACCTTGTTATTGTTCCTGAAACAGTACTAGATGAGATAGATGCAAAAAAAAGTGGCTTTGAGGAGATTAATTTTCAAGCTCGTGAATTTGCTAGAATCTTAGAAGATTTTACTATTGTAAAGTCAACAGTGCTTAAAGAGCATCAAATAATACGAATGAGCCTTAAAAATAGTTGTGTTATTGACTTTATCTCTAAAGATGTTTATGATGTAAAAAGTAGTTTACAGTCAGCTAATATATTAAATGACCGTAAAATCTTAGAGATAGCAAAATTTGCAAAAGAGAACTATAAAGATGTAGTTTTTCTATCTATGGATATGATGGCTAGAATGCGATCAATTAGCATGGACATACCAACTCAAAGCCTGCAAGGCGGTGCAAATGAGACAGATAAAAACTTTATTTTTGAGACAGAGGTTGAGATTGGTTTTGATGAGTTAGAGAACCTACCTCATAAAGATATATATGAACTCCATCCAGAGCATGAGGTTCATAACTATAGCTATCTCTTTAAGGTAAAACATAGTGATCAAATTGTCTTAGCAACGGTTGAGAATGGCAGGGTTGCTCCTTTGGATGAAGAGGAGTTGCGTAAACAAGCAATTACTCCTATGAATAAAGAGCAACTATTCTTTGCCCATGCAATTGCAGAACATCACTATAAAGTTGTTATTGTAGAAGCTAAAGCTGGTAGTGGTAAGACACTTTTGGCTCTGAGTGGGGCTATGAAATTAATAGCTCAAAAAGATTATCGTAAAATTTTATATATTCGCAACTCTATAGAGAGTTTAGATAAAGGTGAAGATGTTGGTTATTTACCAGGCTTTGAAGAGAAGTTTCGTATCTATAACCACCCACTAATGGATTCATTAGATTATATAGTAAGGTTAGAATTTAAACGTAAAAGTAGTAGAAGTAGTTACCCTGGGCACAATGAACCAGATGAAGAGCAGATTGCTCAGCGTGTTCAAATTGCAAAACAGAAGTATGCAATTGAGACTATGTGGGTAGGAGAGATGAGAGGAAGAACAATTTCAGATGCAGTTGTTATAATTGATGAAGCACAAAATATGTCAAATAAAACAATGCAAATGGTACTCTCTCGTCTTGATGATAGCTGTAAAGTAATTATAGTAGGTAGTAATAAGCAGATAGATAATTTCTATATTAATAAACATACAAACGCATTAACGACTCTACTTAAATCTGCTTATGAAAATTATGAGGGAGTGAATGTTTTTGCCCTACGTCTGAAAAAAGTTCTACGCGGGCCAATCACAGAGTGGGCTGAGAAGATTTTTTCAAAGTAGATTTACTACAATACTTAATATAGTGTTGTTGTAATTACAATATCTCCTCTAACTAATCTAATTAGTGCACTCCCATCTCCTGAATCTAGTAACTTTTTAAACTCTTCAATCGATTTTAGTGGGATAAACTTTCTTGTTTTTACAGTTTTAGCTGCGATAATGACATCACCCTCTCTAAATCCATGTATTTGAGCATTACTCTTTTTCTCAACTGAAGTTACCACAATTCCATTGTTGACACTTAATCTATACTTTTGTGTTAGTGAAGTACTGTTTAGTGAAAGTTTTAGCCCCTTTAATGACTGTACATCATTTAGTGCAACATTTTGCTCTTCTCGTTGTGAGAGTATAGTAGAGAGATTGGTAAACTCACCATCACGGTAGATTCTAATACGAATTTTAGTTCCATTTGATTGTATAGAGATATAGTTACGTAGGTCTGCACTATTTTTTATATCTTTATTATCAATCTTAACGATAATATCTCCAGATTTAAGGCCAGCTCTCTTTGCTGCTGAGTTTTTGCTAACTTCAACTACAAAAGCACCACTATCTACACCGTAAAGCTTACTATATTTGGTGTCAATGTCTTTTATTGATACACCAAGGTAACCTCTAATAACATGACCACTCTTTATTAGAGAGACTGTGATATGTTTTGCCATGTTTGATGGAATTGCAAAACCTATACCATTGTTGCCACCACTTCTTGAAATGATTGCTGAATTGATTCCAACTAGAAATCCTCTGCTATCAATTAAAGCACCACCAGAGTTTCCAGGGTTAATAGCTGCATCTGTTTGGATAAAATCTTCATAATCGTTAATTCCAACATGATTCCTACCAAGTGCTGATACAATTCCTTGAGTAACGGTTGTCCCTATGCCAAAAGGGTTCCCGATAGCTAAAACTATATCACCAACATCAACACCATCGCTGTTAGCAAATGTAATGGCAGGTAGATTGTCTGCATCTATTTTTATTATAGCAATATCAGTTTTTTCATCTGTTCCGATAATTTTTGCATGATAGCTTTTACCATTAGCTGTATTTACTAAAATTTTATCAGCTCCAAGAACTACATGATTATTTGTAAGTATATAACCATTGGCTGAAATTATTACTCCACTTCCTAAAGATTTAGATTTTCTCTCTTTTGGAATATTTTTATATTGACGCATCCCAAATAGCTCATTAAAGAAAGGATCATTAAAAAGTTGATTAAGAGGATTGTCTTGAGTAGTTCTAATATTCTTCTCAGTAGATATATTTACAACTGATGGGGTAGCATTTTTTACAATAGTTGCAAATGAAAAGAGCTCTTTTGCGCTATTTGGAACAATTCTTCTTGCTTTAGTGGATAAATCTTCTTTGAAGTTTGGAAGAGTATTGGCTGTAAGTGTAATTGCCAAAATAGGTATCAATAATAGGCTTGTTTTAAACATAATGCAGATTCTCCTTGTATTGGTTTAAAAATTTTATATTAGAAAAATCAATGTTTTGTAAATGAAATAAATTTCTTTCAAAAAACTATTGACATATAACAAACTTTTTTGTATACTTCCAGCTCATTTTCGAAAAGCTTTTTTTAAAAAGTTTGCTGGTTTAGCTCAGATGGTAGAGCAGCTGATTTGTAATCAGCAGGTCGTAGGTTCGATCCCTATAACCAGCTCCATAAATTAAGACAATTGAAAATGATATTTTATCAGTGTTAGACCAGAATGTGGTGAGATACTCAAGCGGCCAACGAGGGCAGACTGTAAATCTGCTGGTTTTTACCTTCGAAGGTTCGAATCCTTCTCTCACCACCATAAATAGATGCGGGAATAGCTCAGTTGGCTAGAGCGTCAGCCTTCCAAGCTGAGGGTCGCGAGTTCGAGTCTCGTTTCCCGCTCCATTTATTTAAAAGTAAAACTAAAACGTTGTCTGGGAGCTGAATATAAACTTTTAACATCTCTTTTAATGTGATAATTTTAAGTAATGTACATTATATTCTACTTAACGAAGCTTCCTTAACAATTTTATAGTTAATTTCTAGTACGCATAAGTATGCCCATATAGCTCAGAGGCAGAGCACTTCCTTGGTAAGGAAGAGGTCAGCGGTTCAATTCCGCTTATGGGCTCCATATAATTATGGAGCTCATCAAACAATTGAGCTAATTGTACGAAATAGCTATAT
>Ga0316207_10000136_pt1 | contig 151546 bp, 129 predicted proteins | sample 6weekpyrite_MG_FD_204943 | JGI IMG/M metagenome (GOLD analysis project Ga0316207, IMG submission 204943) | Microbial mat bacterial communities from mineral coupon in-situ incubated in ocean water Damariscotta River, Maine, United States -... | ecosystem: Environmental > Aquatic > Marine >... | reverse complement strand
GTAACCCATTCAATGGCTATGCCTCATAACCTAATGCTTTTATTCTTGACACAAAACCAAGATTAACTGTGAACATCAATTGGATTATTATTCTTTGAGTGACAATTGATTTTTATATGCAGCTAACGCCGCGTTCAGGGGCATTTTACAGTGTTGGGTTGTTTGTGCAAGAATGTAGCGGTAGCGTAATGATGCACAAATAAACCAGCGCTGTAAAAGGTCCCATGGAACGTATTGTTATACCTATTCCACTACAAATGTCTGGTAGTTTTTTGGTAAGTCATTTGTCATATCTTTCCAATATCCTTCCTGCTTTATTTTATATGATTTTAGTGAAAATGGAATAGGGATTGATTTGGATGGATCATTTTCATTCATTAATTGAAAGTGTAGATGAGGTTGAATTGTATTTCCAGAGTTTCCGATCTGGCCGATAATATCACCGGCCTTTACCAATTGACCTTCTTCAACTTTTATACTTCCTTTTCTCAAGTGAGCCATTAAAGCATATGTTCCCTCAATTGATTCGATTATTAAGTGATTGCCTAAGAAGTAGTCTATGCTTTTGTTTGCATTTCTAGGAGCTAGAATAAGTCCCTTAAATAGATCGCTGACTATATTTAAAGTAATTCGATCATCTTTATTATTCTCTACTTTGCGAATGTACCCTTCAAATGGTGAATATACTTCCTTTCCCCATGCATATGTATCTTCAACGTTCAGCTTATATAGTATATGATAAATTAGCTTGATAGGAGGATATGGCTTTCCACTATTGCCTACTGCAACAAAATCTTTTGCATCTGGGTGATGTCCTGGAGGATTCATGAATGACAAATTGCCTCTAACAGGACTCTGAATTTCGATTGACTTCATATAATATTTTTTACTTGAATTTTTGACTTAAGGTATAACGCCGCATTCAGGGGCATTTTACAGTGTGATTTGGTTGTGTGAGAATAGAGCGTAGCGGCATGAAACACAACCAAAGCGCGCTGTAAAAGGTCCCATGGAATGTATTGTTAGACGAATATTCCCACATAGTTTAATTATATTTTTTGGATTTCAAATTTTCACATGGTAAGAGTTGAACCTATTTCCTAGAATTGTGGATTTAGTAATTTTGTTCTTGGACAATTTTGATAGAAATTTGTAGCTTGGTCGTGATTCATGAAGATGGATAATAAGTTCACGATGACCGAACTCTTTTGCCCAAGATTGCATTTCCCTAAAAACACGTTTACCACGGCCCCAAAAAGGTTTGTCTAAAATTATGGCTATTTCGTAACCTAATTCATCATCTTGAATACCACACCAACCTGCTAGTTGTTGGTTGATCAGTATACCACGCACACGACAGCCAGGAAGTGCATCACAAGAGTTTTTTAGCTCAATCCAATTACTCAACGATTCATGACTGAATTGATCATGGGGCATAAGATGCTTACGGACATCATCGGAGTTCATAATTGATAATAATTCTTCGGTATTGCACTCTGATAATTTCACAAAACTTATCATATTACGATTAACCCTTCTTTAATTCACATTCTATAGAAAAATAATTTGTTACTTGAAGTATGGGACACAAATTAATATATCGCATAATCAATTTCAATTTCGTCTAACGCCGCATTAAGGGGCCTTTGTAAGTGATGGGCTATTTGCGGTAAAGTGAGCGACAGCGAACCGCAAATAGGCCAGCGCTTGCAAAGGTCCCATTGAATGTATTGTTATATTTTGGTTGCATTGGTTATCATTAATCATTAAGTATTTTACCAAAAAGTTCTAGATCAGATATCGTTGTTTGTAAGCTATCAATTATATTATCTTTGGGTATATTTGATTCTATCGTTATTATCAATGATTTACCATCATTGGAAATTACTGAGTCAATGTTGATCTCATCAGTATTAAATTTTGTAGATAGCTCCGTTTCCACTCGATTTAGTCGGAAATGAATATCCTCTATATCTAATTCTTCTGAAAAAATACTCGATTGCGCTAATTTTTCAAAATCATAATAAACTTGAGCCTTAACTATGTTCATATCGTACTCTCTTCTATAGCGTTACAATGGATAAGAAATATGCAAAGTGATCCACTCATCTCCCAAAAAATTAGAGTGTACGACTTCAATATTGTTATTATAAAAATACGTAGTAGTGATTGAGAAGTCATCTGTTTCTTCTGTTTCAATCCTTATTGGATAACCAAGTGTATTTTCTGTAAATTTTGAAGTACTATCTATTGCTTCAAATGTAAGTAGTTTTTTCATATCTCCTTGTAGATGTTTTGAAAAGTTGTTAAATACAACTATTTTTTCAAGGAACTGTTTATTTTCGTCCGTCCAAATAAAAGTAAGAATTTGTTTACTACTTCCAACAATAGAAATGTCTTGTACGTGATCCCAGTTATTATTGCCGAAGTTATCTGATCTTAATTCTAATTTATCGTTACTAGAAAGAATTCCTTCTATATCTAAAGGCGAAATACCAACGTGAAAACCAAGTAATTTTATGTTAGTTGAGTCATGGTCAGGAAAATAAATCGATGTTACTTCACTTAATTCAATTGATTTGTCTGGTTTTTCTTTTTTATTGTCATCTTCTTGTATTATGCAACCTGTAAAGAAGGGGAGTGTCATAAGAATTAATAATGTACTGGAAAAATATTTCATTTCACTTACTCAAAATTATGTAATTAATAGGATAGAATTGTTGAAAAATATAACGCCGCCTTAAGGTGCATTTTTAAGCGTTGTTGTTTTGTGCTATTCAAGCACAAAACGGCAGCGCTTAAAAAGGTCACATTGAAGGTATTGTTATACGAGTTTGTCTTAAGTGAATTCATGATTAGGTTCAAATAGCATTTTTTGTACTATTCATTTAAGAGCTTTAGTTTTAATATACTGTCTTCATTTACTATGTCTTTAGATATTTCTTCAAAGCATAGCTGTAAACCGTACAAAAATAAAGCTGTTGCCAAGAGGAAGTATGTAAAAAGTACTAATTCATACAATAATGAATCATCTCGTTTGAATATGTATATATGTTTAAGCCAAATGATTCTTTTTTTGTTGCCTAGATATACTTTCAAAAAGATTGAAATTGATCCGCATAAACATGCTATAGAAAAAATGATGTTTTGAAAATGGTGAAGAAAAGACCCAATAATAAATCCGAAGATGCAAGTGAACATGAGTAATTCTCTTAATCCTCTGTATCTTTCTTTTCTATTTTTTACGTAAAGTTTGTTTCCAAATATTGGGAATCTAGGATATCTAAAGCTAACAACACATTTTGTACATATAATTTCGCCTTTATAGAGTTTAACCTTGCTTCCACATATCGGGCATATATCAATGTAAATTTCTTTATCTACTTCAGGCATATGAATTTTTCATTTTTTAGAAATCGTATAACGCAGCCATAAACGGCCGGTGTGAGTGATGCTTGGTTTGTGTACAATTCGCGATAGCGAATACACAAACCAAGCAGCGCTTACACCGGTCCGAGCTGGGGTTGGGCCCCCAGCGGTTTTCATGGCATTGTTATGTGAAATATACATGCTCATTTATTTATGTAAAACTCCGCATCCTTAAGAAGGGATTCAGAGCGGTTGATTAAATTAGATAGTTCTTTCATTAACTTTTCATTATTAATTTCGTTCAGTTTTTCACTTGTATAATTTGTAGACTTTAATAACGACTCGCGAGATTCACTTATTGCTATTTCAATTGGCTTTCCTGTTTTAGTTATACTAATAAGTTTGTTTAGCGTGTCATAGTCAGATTTTAAATGCCTCGAAACTTCCAGTAACTGAATTTTTGAGTCAAATTTGTGAAAATTCATTTTAATTGTTTCGGAAACAATTTTAGTATTATCTATTTCTCCTTTTAGGGAATTCGATGACAAAATATAACCGATCGGAATTCCAACCATGATACCAATAAATATAAAGGTTAATATTTTCATAAATTATTTTCTTAATTCACATAACGCCGCATTAAGGTGAAATTTAAGTGTTGGTTTTGTTGTGTGAGAATGAAGCGAAAGCGGAATGGACACAACAAAGCCAGCGCTTAAAATTTCACCTTGAATGTTTTGTTAGGCCTGGGGTATATATCTAAATATGTTAATTTGACGTAGCTTCGCTTGTCTCGAACCAAAAGCCCCACCTTTTAATTAAAATAGCCTGTATGGTTATTGAGCAATTACCATCATACCTCAATCCAACAATACTGATTTAGGATAAACATACACCGATTTCAGTAGATTGAACAGCGGTATTTGTCGGTTGGTTATTAGTCGTTGACTGAGAAAATTTTTGCTCCGCAATGTAAATAAAGTGGATGTATGATATAGACTTCACTTGATACGGGCCGCCTTTTGAAGATGATGTGGTTTTATACTATCGGTTTTGATTTACATTTTTCTTTTTCGTTTGAAAATTTATTGAAAAGTAGATTATTCTTCGAGTTCCGTACTAATTTTCTTGCCGAGTTCGTCGATAAGATTCCACTGTAACTCTCTTGCTTGATTTGCATTGAGGGAGGAACTTTCACTGGGGATAAGAGGGAGATCAGAAAACGAACCCATACCTGTTAAAATAGAGTTTATATCGTTCAAAGAGTTTTTAATCGTAGTAGGGTTGCTACTTTTTAGTTTTGATATTTCCGTTTCAAACCATTTTGCTTTATCCGAATATCCACATTCTTTTAACAGCCAGATGCACTTTTCCAAGTGTAAAATAATGTTCTTCATATCATATAAAAGTTGAATCAAATATTTTTCGTTGTTAGGCCTAACGCCGCAATCAGGGGCATTTTACAGTGTTGGCTTGTTTGTGCAAGAATGTAGCGATAGCGTAATGATGCACAAATGAGCCAGCGCTGTAAAAGGTCCCATGGATTGTATTGTTATGCGAATATATTTATTGCGATAAAAATTCATTTGACATTTCCATGATTACATAGCTTTTCAAGTGACCACTACGACTAGTGTTCTTTAATATTCGGCAGTATATTTTAGACCACTTATCGTCGTAATTTTTATGTGCGTTCGTACTTAAGCTGGCGATTATTAATTGAACGTTATATTTGGTTCTTGCCTTTTCTGTTAATTCAAACGGGATAGGGCGGCCTTCTGATGAAACATATATTCTGCCCTTATATGTGTTGCTATTATAGCTAGAAATGCGTCCTTGGACCACTTCGGGGATTTCGATTGTTATTTCTTCTTTAATGTAGTCAAAGCTATCTTGAGAAAGGCTAGAGTTCAATGGGATATCGGTTTCACCAGTGTTGGCTGAAATTGAAGCTCTATTTGCTGTTTTAGTTTTATATATTGGTCTATGTAAATCTTTAATGGCTGTAGAGCACTTTTCGATAAGAGAATCGGCTTGATGCTGTTCGATGACAGGTAAATCAATTTTCTTTTCCTTATTCTCTTCATAAAGTAGGCCGAGTGACTTATTGTAATCGACATGAAATCCAAGGCTTTCTGAGATTACATAATCGTATAGCGAATGTACCAGATGACCAACTGGATTATCATTAGATGTCGTTCCTAAAACCCAAGCAGCTGTTAAAATGACACCAGCTTTAACTTTCCAGCTTCCTTCTTCGGGAGGCAATGCAAGAACTTTAGCTCCTTTAAGTGATGGAGCCTGGGTAATAATTTTTTGATTTAAAACGAGATGAGTTGTAAGCGCTATAGATCGTTGGAAACCCATTAATGCGAAAGCAACATCGTATAAATCTATCTCGTGTTTGTCAGCATCATTGCCTTCAAATGATAACGTAAATTCTACATTATGGTTCATACGACTCCTTGTACTTAATTATTCTTAGATACCATTTCGCATAACGCTCAGGCTCAGGGGCATTATGCAGCGGAGCGAGGCTTGTGGCATTTAGCCACAAATGAGCACCGCGGAGTAATGTCCCTTGAAGCCAATTGTTAGGGCTAATTTACCTCATTAAATATATTCAGCAAATCGGTCTCAACCCTAGCATGGGTTTTAAAACCATCTCTTTTGACCATGTTCGCAAAATGCCTCTCACAAACAACGATATCACAGTAACACGCCGCGATACCCAAGCCTGCCCAATCTTCCAAATCGCTTACCTTGGGCTTATATTGAGAATTCTTAAGCACTTGGTGGTGAAGATGAATATCCAAAACTCTAGTTGGCATCTTTGACACCATACTTTTTCCATTTTGAGCTAAGTATGAAGTTAGACTCATGGGATTCAGGTTGTTTTTTTCAAGCACGGCATTTAAGGGTTCTAAGATATCAACCATCGTAATCGCATGGAGCCAATCATCCCATTTTGATTTTTTGAGTTCTTTCTTATTTGTTTGGAGTGACTCTAAGTGGCTTTTAAATTTCATTCGATGCTTATTTGATATATGTGAAATCGGTTCCATATTCAATTCATCGAACCCCGTCAGCATAGCCTCCTCGACTATTGAATTGAACCAACTAGGCAATATCGACTTTACTTTTTCACCAAATGCATGTGCGATTCCTTCGCCAATCAATTCAAGCTTTCTAGGCTTTATTTCAGGAATTAGTCCATGAAGTCCAATTTCAATCTCTCGCTCAACTATTTCTCTTCCTGAAACCAGTGTTTTACCTTTTGAGTATTCCCACATGGCCCTTCCAAGCCGAGACCGCCTTTCGTTATTGCGAATTCGAGCAAATTCCATGTAGTGGACTTCCGAAAGCGGGTAGATGTAGCCACACTCCAATGAAGCTTCAATTTCTTTTTGGATAGACTTAGCCCTTTCGGACTTATCTTTTCCATGAAAAATTTTCGCTAATTCTATCCACTTATTTTGATCTAAATATACGATCAAACACGACGCCCCTTTTTTTGGCCCTAACGCCGCGTTAAGGGGTTTTTGCAAGTGACTGGGTTTGTTGTGGTATAAGCGAAGCGACCACAACACACCCAGCGCTTGCAAAAATCCCATTGAACGTATTGTTAGGCCTTTGGAAGATACCTAAATAGAATGATTTGATAGCGTTTCGCTTGCCTAGCCCCAAAAAAGACTCACCTTATTAATTGAACCAGTTTGTATGGTGAATGAGCAATTAACCATCGTACCTCATAACCCGGTTTGATGATAGTGTAACCATACATCGATTTACTGGGATTGGACAAGAAAAAGTTACAGAGAGTAGGGTAGGTTAATATATTAGCAAAGTAACCATTTGGTTTTATTACCCATTAAAATCATGAAAGTAAATGGATTGCTCAGCTAATGACCATATAGCTAAAAAAAATTTTTAAGCTACGCATCTTTTTCAATAACCTCGTGAAAAGAAGACATCATTTTCAGTTTGCCCGATTCAAGCTATTAAGTTTTACGGCAAGGCGATGAATGTTATTTTGGTGACCTGACGGGCAAGCTCGGGTGCGCGAAGAATGTTGTTTTTGCGCCCCGCTTGACGGTGTCATGGTTCTCGGTTTTCTTTCAATTTTTTGATAAAAGATTCTAAAAAAATATTTGTATTACCCATCAATCTAAAACATAAATCCACGAAAATATGAGAGAAGAATGAAAAACTTTCCAAATATTTTGCTTTTGATTTTTTGAGAGGCCTAACGCCGCAATAAGGGGCCTTTTACAGTGCTGGACTTTTTGTGGTAAAGTGAGCGATAGCGAGCCACAAAAAGACCAGCGCTGTAAAAGGTCCCATTGATTGTATTGTTAGGCCTTTTATGACATGACTTCATTTTTAACCTTCAATGCTACTTGATCAATATCTGGATATATTTTGTCATGAGTATATCCCATTGCCTCCAATTGGGCACTAATTCTATCAATTGCGTATGGTGCTATGCGAATTCTCTCAAGTCTCGACCTTAGATATCTATTTTTTTCTAATGCTACAAATCCAGTTTTACTTTTTTCCACAAACCGGAATGATGTAAAGCAGCCATTTTGAGCTTTAACTCGCGGTATGGTAAAACTTGTTTGAAACACCTTGGTTCTTTTTCCTGAATAGGGTAGTTGACTATTCACTGATTCAATTATATCTCTTTTTTCGGGTTTTAGTACCCATATTTCTGGTTTGCTTCCTTCTTGATTTGCTTTTTCTATTGCGAACCATAAAGCAACATATAAATCGTAAGACCAGTCTAGAAGTCTAGTTGGTAAGCCATGATGTTGTGCAACTACTAACCAATCCCAGTCATTTTCTGGTAATAAATGCAAACAAGGTTTTGCTTGAATTTTGAACTTCTCTATCAAAGATCTCTCATGTATTAATATTGATTTAGATACATTGTTTCTACTAATGCTAGGAAGTAATGAATAGTTTTTTCGTTGGCCGCGAAAAATAAGGTTAGAAGATTTTCGTTTTAAAATATCTTCCCATTCTTCATAGTCTTCTAGTGATGTAGCGTGCCAATCTGGATGTCCATGTATATACTTGGTTATTTTATTCAGAGCCATTCATTTACTCGATAGTAAGACTAATTGTTTTTTCACGCTTTTGATTTTTTGTAGGCCTAACGCCGCAATAAGGGGCATTTTACAGTGTTGGCTTGTTTGTGCAAGAATGTAGCGATAGCGTAATGAAGCACAAATGAGCCAGCGCTGTAAAAGGTCCCATTGATTGTATTGTTAGCTGTAAGATCCATGCTCACTAGGTTATTTTTTTAACTTTCGTTGATATTATTTTCATGATTTTTTCATATGGCAATGGAGGGCCATATGATAATTGCTTTCCATCTACAAATATTCCATCCGTAATTCCCCATTCTGAGAATGTTTTTTGATCAGATGTGTCTATAATCTCAAATACAACTTTGTCGCCAAATTCATTGCTCGCCTTTTTTGCTCTCTCAAAGGTGATATTTTGAGCGGGACACCAACCATTTATAAACGCAGTTACCATTACTTTTCCAGGATTTTTTGGGACTGATTTTTTTTGTAGAATCCAATGAGGTGGAACCGCATCATCTGAGAATGGTTTCCAGACTAACATTCTTAACGAATCTCTGTCAGCCTTTTTATAACCATGTTTTTTAAACCAAGACGCTTTCATCCAGAAAGGAAGCCATAATCCCCATGCCGCTATACCTTTTGCACCAAGATTTTTTGCATCATTTTCAGCAGCTTCAAGCAATGCAGTTCCCATACCCTTACCTTGAAAATTACCGATACCTTCTTTATATCCATGTACCCAAATACATAGAATAAAATATAAGTCTCTTCCATCTATATTTGACTCTTCAACAGGTAGATATTGAATCATCCCAGTAACTATATCATTTTCATCAAGTGCTATTTTAACCCTCAAGCCTTTCTGTTTGTATTTATGATACCAGCAAGCTTTGTGGTCCCCAGCTTCTTTCATTTCATCTGACCAATCTTCAAGACAATTGAAATAGGTGTCATAATATTCCGGCGATAGATCGACCACTTTCATAATCTTTCTCCTTTTGCCATATTATCAACTCGATCTTGCTTATTTTAAAAGTATAGGTTTAATCTTGAGTGTTTTAAAAGGGTTTTATTTTTTCTTGCAGCTAACGCCGCGTTAAGGTGAAATTTAAGCGCGTTTTTGTTGTGTGAAAATGAAGCAAAGCGGAATGGGCACAACAAAATGTAGCGCTTAAAATTTCACCTTGAACGTTTTGTTAGCTGTTTATATTTTACCTATCATATCGTTGAATTTTTGTTCGTTTTTATTCCTGGCCGATAGTTCACTAACTAGATATATTAAGCATCCTTTTATTGCAATGGAGCGTTGAAGGCAATCATTATCGTCTAGACTATGCACACCATCACTTAGCGAACCATATAATTTCCCCAAAGGGTTAGCACCGTTAGGTTTTAAATAATCTGGTAGTGCATTATTGGCAATTTTAATCTTATCGCTCATAGGAGACTCTTTTCGGAGATCATTTAAGGCTTGTAATACGCTTTCATTATTACCATATTTATCAGCGTCTTTTTCGATAAGATCAAGTAGTTTGGCGATATTATCTTCTAAAATTCGTCGGAGATATGCGAATGCGCCAATCCCAAAACCGTGAGCAAGGCATTTTTCTGCTTTTTCATAGTTATCTAAATCGTTAGAAAAGAATTTTAATAGAGCTTTGTCATTATTTAGCCTGACTGGTGGTAATTGGCCATATTTTCTTAATTTTATGGTATTTTCGGAGACTGTTCGTTCAACAAGGTATTCTATTGTTCGTTTATTGCAGGAAACGCATTTAAATTTAAATTCTCCTGTGCCAGATGATATTTCTTTTACAGATGACCTACCGGCCCCACCTCCACTTACTCGTATATTGTGGAAGGGTTTTAACTTTTTACATTTAGGACAAAACGCCTCAATCTCGTTAATCCACAAGCCACCAATATTTATAAATGGCTTTTTGTACTCGTACCATGAATAAAGAGGGGCCGTTTCCAAAAATGATTTAATACTTTGATCGTCAATTTCTTTCATGGGTTAATTCTTGTTTGTCCATCAAATATTCGTAAATAAAATGACCTAATAACTTTAATACAGGATAAGCAGCTAACATCATATTATCTAGATTCTGTGTTTTCCAATATTCCCACATTCAGAAATATTGAATACACGTATTCTGTATATTGTGTATTTAGAATATACTGTATATAATGACAGTATACTTCTATTTTGTCTTTGCCTTTATAACTCAATAATACCAATATATAAAAATGAGTAAATCAAAAAATTATCTCCGATCTTCGCAATCAGAAGAGCAGAAAATTGATCGATTCTGGGATAAGTATATTGATTTATTGGAAAAAACTGAAGTACATCCTAATTCCCTTGTGTGGTATGTCAAATATGCAGAGAAGTATATCAATGCAAGTCCTGACAAACGCTTGATTATTCATAAATCAGCTGATATTGATGGATATTTGAACGATTTGGGCAAGAAAAATGGCATACTGTCTTGGCAATTCGCTCAGCACATTGATGCTATACAGAAATTATTTCAACTCATAGACGCGCCTTTGGCTAAAGATTTTGATTGGCAAGACAGACTGCTTTCTGCGCAAAATATCAATGATTCACATGATACTTTGGCTCGCGAAATTCCCTTAAGCTTTGATGAAGATGACGAGGTTGTACGAAATAATACAGAAAACTTAGATACTGTTCGCGAAAAGTATGGTCGCGAGCTGCGTAAGTGTGCGATAGAAATTCGTCGTCGTTCATATTCCATTAGAACGGAAAAAGCATATATTGGCTGGTTGGAACGTTTTTTTCTTTTTACAGGCTGTTTGCCGGTAAAGCAAATTGATGAAACACACATTGTTGCTTATTTGCAGAAACTTGCGGTTAAAAAAAATGTAACTGCCAGCACTCAAAATCAAGCGCTAAACGCGATGGTGTTTTTCTTTAAACAGGTATTGAAAAGAGACCTTGAGCAGTTAGGGGAGTTTGTTCGCGCAAAAGGCCCAAAACGTTTACCTGTTGTGTTATCAAGAAGAGAAGTTAATCAACTATTGAACGAAATGTCCGGACTTCCCTGGTTAATGGCTTCGCTTTTGTATGGTACTGGTATGCGTTTAATGGATTGTATTCGCTTGCGTGTTAAAGATGTGGATTTTGAATACCTGCAAATTACCATTCGTAGCAGCAAAGGACAAAAAGATCGGGTTGTGCCCTTGCCGGAGAGTTTGAACGACGATTTGAAAAAACAAATTGAGCATGTCAAAAAAGTACATAAACAGGATCTGGCTGACGGGTTTGGCGAAGTTTATTTACCCAATGCACTTGGTAAAAAATATCCAAATGCAAAAACTGAACTGGCTTGGCAATATCTGTTTCCCAGTAGTCGCTTATCGGTTGATCCTCGATCGAAGCAAACGCGACGTCATCACTTACATGAAAATGGCTTGCAAAAAGCCATAAAAGCCGCCTCAAAACGAGCTGAAATTCACAAACAGGTAAATTGTCATACCTTGCGTCATAGCTTTGCGACGCATTTGCTTGAAGCGGGATATGATATTCGAACTGTGCAGGAATTGTTAGGACATTCGGATGTATCGACAACCATGATTTATACCCATGTCTTGAATCGTGGTGGTAAAGGTGTTGTCAGCCCACTAGACTCTCTTTAGAAGTCTATATTCTCAAAATTAAGGCCATTTGACGGTTAATAATAGTTGTTTGTGGCCTGTATCTTTCTTCGCTTGAATTCCATCAACTATTCGGCACCATTATTGCTCCCTTCCTGTTTATTAAGCTGAAATAAGTTCAAATCCAATATTTTCCGGCAATTTATTGCCGGTTTAGTGTTTTATATTTCAAGCGGAAATATCCAAAGAGCAATATGAACCAATCCGGCAATATTCAAAAACAAAACCACAATTCACCGACATCCGAAAAAGAGACTAATGATTTGTGGGTGCCCAATTCGTTGCGCAACGCACCCATTTGTTTGCGAGGTGGGGATGATATTGCTTACGAATTACTGGTTCTTCGTTTTGCATCGCTGCTTAATAGTAGTGGAACACAAGTTGATTACATGACCTCTCATCAATGGCTGAAAAATACCTTACAAAGTGTTGGTATCGTTAACCGGGTGATTGATCAACCCGATCCGCAAATCAACTATGTGATGGATTGCACGGTTAATGAATTGTTGCCTTTGTTAAAAAAACAATTGGATAATCAATTTCCTTTGCCAATTTTCCTCACACCAGAATTGGGTAGAAGTGAGGCTTTCTCTACTCAATGGCTAAAAGATTTACCACCACCCTATATTGGGATTAGTTGGGATCTTCGCGCTGAAACAAATCGTAATGATGTTTCCATGGGCATTGATTTTCAAAAATTAATTGGACATGTTTCTTCGTTAAACGGCACGCTGGTTATATTGCAGCAAAACCCAACGAAAGATGAACTGGATTATATTGGCGCCAATGTTAACGCATCAGTCCTGGATTGTTCTGATTTGTATGATGACCCAGGCGAAATGCTGGCAGTCATGGATTTATTGGACGATTTCATCGGTGTGCCAGATTTAGCGCAAACCTTGCGAGCAAGCTTGCATAAAAATGCACATGTTTGCTGGCCTTTTCATTTGCTAGAACATAATTCGCTGTGGGGCGATAATCCTCAAGACTTATCTCAATGGTTCCCCGATGCTAAAGTCTATTGTCAGTCATCTTCAACGGGGTGGGGGAATGCACTATCAGCATTGGAAACTGATTTACGTCAATGCTGGCCATTTTCAAGTGATGCGCATCAAGTTGAGACGGCAGATGTAGTGGAATCGACAAGTCATCAAAATACGGCTGTTGATATGCAATCCCTTGTTCGCCATGCAGCAGGTTGTGTGACAGATCAACTATCCTCTGAAACAGAACATCATGTGCAAGACATGATTGCCATGTTCAATGCATCACGTCATAGCGTGACCAGTAAGTTAAATATATTTGTTTATCACGCCAGCATGGGAGATGCGGGTCAGTTAAAATATAACGATGTTAATTTGAATTTGAATAAATTTGATTATCGGCAAGTTTTAAACATCTTTATCGAGTCAGTACAGCATTGGCATCCTGAGGCGAATATCTATTTGGTGAGCAATAGTGAATCAGAGTTTCTTGACTTGGGTAAAGACAATGTGCGTGTGGTTGGTTTAAATGTAGAAGTAGACAAGCCCATGTACGAACGTGTTAATGCCATGTGTGCCTATGTGCATTCATTGGCATTTGATGCGGATACTTTATTTTTGGACAGTGACGCATTTCTTAATTCAGAATTTTCTACAGCGCTGGATGCAGATTTTGATGTGGCAATCACCACCCGTCCAATCCTGGAATTAATGCCGGTTAATGAAGGTGTGATTGTTGCTAAAAAAGAAAACCCGGAGAGTGTTGCGCATTTTTTCCGCCGATATCTTGCGACGTTTGATGCCTTACGTGAAGATGATTTGGTCCAGGGTTATTATGGCGACATCCGAAAATGGCGCGGTGGCCAGCTTTCATTAAATGCCGTCAGTTATGATGCCTCACCATTTTCGCCTTACCGCCAGTTGAACATACATAATACACAGGTTCGTGTTTTACCTTGCGATCCTTATAATTATTCCTGGGAATATGGTCAATCGGTCACTGAAAAAGAACTGAGCGAAAAAATGGTGATTCATGTTAAAGGCGCACGCAAAGATGCTTTGCAACAACTCTTGCCATTGATGAAAAAATTTCGCTCATTATGTCAGAAAGAGCAGCCTGGCTTTGTCACACCACATTTTGCCATCTTTAATAAAATGTTTAACGAACCACCATTTGTCAATCAGGAAATGGTCAAAAAATTCGCCGGGCATGTGGCAACCAGTGCTGAAATGATTGCAACCAATAAGCCAGCAAGTGGCGCGTTGTTAGCCGATGATATGTTTGTCTGGTTTCGCAATCTGGGATTTTTATCTGAACCTGAGTTTGTAAATGCATTTCAATCCTATGCAGATGATGCGCTACTACGAGCGAGAATATGGCGGGTTTATATGCTGTGTTGGGCTGTGAAGTCATGCTTGCGAGTTGAGGGGGACTTTGTCGATCTCGGCTGTTATGACGGACGTACTGTGCATGTGATGGCACGTTATATTGATTTGAATCAACACAATAAACGTTATTTCCTCTACGATTTATTTGAGAACCCCACAGATGAAAGTCGCAAGGCCAAGCACGGCCCAAATTTGTATGCAGAAGTTTGTCAGTTGTTTAGCGAATATCCCAATGCAACAGTCATCAAAGGACCGGTGCCGGATAGCTTTGTTCAAGGCTTGCCCGAGAAAATCGCTTTTGCCCAAATCGATCTCAATGAAGCAGAACCTGAACTGGCGGCACTAAAAGTCATTTATGATCGCATTACTCCAGGTGGCATGATTATTTTTGATGATTTTGGTTTTAAACGTTATGCAGAAAGCCACGACAAGGAAATGGCGTTTTTTCGCAACACAGGTGATATTGTTTTCGAAAGCCCGACAGGTCAGGGCTTGTTTATTAAACGAGCTTAAATAATGTGTGGCATTGCCGGCCTGTTTGATTTTAATCATCAATATGACGCCCCGCAACGTACAGCCATAGTTAATCGATTTAGCGAATTACAAAAACATCGTGGGCCGGACGCCAGTGGTTTATGGCAATCAGAAAATCAAGCATGTGTACTGGGGCATACCAGATTATCGATTATTGATCTCGATCCTCGCAGCAATCAACCCATGTCAGAAGGGCAAGGTCGTTATGTGCTTTCTTTCAATGGTGAAATATATAACTATAAACAGCTTCGCCAGTCACTCATTAGCAGTGGCGTTACATTCAAAACAGATTCTGATACAGAAGTTTTAATTGAAGCCTATGCGTGTTGGGGAGATGAATTATTCGCGCAGCTGGATGGCATGTTTGCGCTGGCGATTTATGATAATCAGGAGCAAACATTACGTTTGGTGCGTGACCGTATGGGTGAAAAGCCCTTATATGTGGCGAAAACCACAGATGCATGGGCATTTTCATCAGAACTAAAACCTTTGTTAACCTTGCCGGGATTATCGCATGAGATATCTGACGCGAGTTTGTTTGAATATTTTTCCCTGCGTTATGTGCTGGACCCTCATACATTATTTGAAGATATTCAATGTGTACAACCTGGATGTATGGCTATCATTAATAGCCAGGGTGAGTACACAGAAAAAAGTTATTTCGCTTTTGATTTGCAGAGTAAGCAACAACGTGACGAGGTAAATCCAGCCCAGTATCTTGATGCATTAGATAATGTTTTTACCGATGCTGTCTCGACACGATTGGTGGCCGACGTGCCAGTCGGTGCATTTCTTTCCAGTGGTGTGGATTCCAGCCTGGTGTGTGCCATAGCAGCAAAAAAGCTGAATAGCGATGTACGTTGCTTCTCGGCGGGCTTTGTTGGTGGTAAAGAAAATGAAACCGATGCGGCACAACAAATTGCTGATCACCTTGGCCTGCCATTTGAATACTATCTTGTATCACCAGAAGATATGCTACAAACAGCACGTCATTTCGGTGAGTTGTTAGACGAACCCAATGGAGACAGAAGCTGTGTGCCGATGTATTTTTTGTCGCGGCTTGTTAAATCGCAGGTTACGGTTGCAGTCTCGGGTGATGGCGGTGATGAGTTATTTGGTGGTTATGGTCGATATCAACCGTTAAAAACCACTCAGCAAGCGAAATTTAATCAAGTAAATGCTATTTCGGAATATTTTTCCCAACGCTTGCCGGTTTTTCCCACCGATGCTTTAACGCAAGCGATGCCAGAGCAACAACAAAGTTTTCGACATCGCATTATGTCGCGATTTGTCCCGGCATTTGCACGAACTGATCTACAGGATATTGAGCGCATGCGGCTAATGGATGCACACAGTTATATGCCGGGTGCCGTATTGGCAAAAGTTGACCGCATGAGCATGCGTCATTCGCTTGAAGTTCGCACGCCATTTTTTCATCCGTCAATTTTGGCGTTGTCTATGCAGTTGCCTGTTAACTTAAGTACAGATGGCCATGAGCTTAAGCTAATTTTACGACAATTACTGGCCCGCTATTTACCACAGCATTTAATTCGGCCAGGTAAACAGGGATTTGGCATGCCGGCTTCTTTTTTTCAGAAATATGCAGGTATTTTTGAAGAGCTGGCCAAACAGGCAGATGAAATATTGTTTGACTGGAAACCCATGAAAAACAATTTGCAAAGATTTGAACAACTGCGTGCTGCTTCACGTAGCAACATAAACAGCTATTGGGCCTGGATAGTATTGGGGCAATGGACTCAGTCATGGCCGAAACAATAGTAATGCGTATTTTGGGCAGTATTTGTATCACAGGCCAAAAGAGTCGGGTGGCTGGGTTAAAAAATCTAACTGACGGCAGCGCGGATGCTGCCTGCAAGCTTGCAGGGAAGTATTTACAGCGAGTTTAATTTTTGAGCCCAGCCAACTGACTAGCCATTAGGATTTTAAAAGAACTTAAACCGTTGGAGTTAAAATGGACGAACTAATCAAGCAGCATTACAGCAAGGCAAAGGAATACGAAGCGGGAATGCCTTTTGTAAAAGTGAATTTTGGTGATAAGCAAATTCATTTTAATACACCCAATGAAAAATGTTCCTACTTTGCTTTAAGCATCAATCAACGCGAACCCAAAACCAATGACTGGATCAGTACATTTGAGCCAGACGATATATTTTTCGATATCGGGGCGAATAATGGAATTTATGGATTGCTCGCAGCTGTATTGATGGATTGCAAAGTGTACGCATTTGAACCACATTTTGGCAGTTATTATGTCATGTGCTTGAATATTTATTCCAACAATTTACAAAATCGTATGTTTGCCTATCCCATCGCCATGTCTGATCACGAAGGTTATGGTGAACTGTTTTTGAGTGCTACTTATGCGGGAAAATCGCTTAATAATTTTGGTGAGTCTCGACCTCATGACGATCCGTTGTGGAATGCAACTATTCCCCAGGCAGCAATAACCACCAATCTGGATTTATTTGTTGCACGCACTGGTGTAATTCCCAACCATATTAAAGTTGATGTGGATGGTATTGAACCAGCCATTGTGGATGGTGCAAATATGGTGTTATCCGATCCGCGTTTAAAAAGTATTATGATCGAACTGGATTTGAAAGATCAGGAACACATGGCGGTGTTTGAAAAACTGGCTGCACATGGCTTTCATCGTTATGAAAGCGATCCTGCGGGTGTGTTCTTTTATCGTTGAGATTATCTATGACTGTATTTCGTTTATTTTCCGTATTGTTTTCATCATTCTGGCTGGCGGCTTTTTATGTTGGCAAGTTAAAAAAGCAACGACCTGATCAAGGTGCATTCAAATATTTATTGGATAGTCTTATTCACGGCCCTCGCTTATGGCAAGCGGGTGAAGTCCAGCATCACAGTGGTTTTTGCTATGTAATAAAACTTGACCGACCATTTCTTAGCGAACAGATGGGCAAATCAAATCTAGTATTGCTTGAGGATGGAAAAAACCTGCCTTTACCTCATACGCGAAATATCCAGGATATTATTGATCAGGGGCAGGGGCGATATTTACATGTGCAGGATAACATTTATTTTTCACCGCCGGATAATGCATCTCCGGAACTCGTAAAGCAAAGACAATACGTATTGCTGGAAACCTTAAGTACAGATTCTCATACGGTGGAACAGCTACTCACGCTGAATAAAAGACGAGATAGCTATAAAAATGATTTGTTGTTTTCACTGGAGAAAATACGTTGTTACTTGGAGGACAAAATTTCCTTTACTGCGTTATCTGAACCCGACTCCGCATCACTCAGGGTGCATATGCTTTCTCTCAACCTGATGCAATGGCAGATGGGCAACTGGATAATTGATCGCTCAAGCATTTCACTTCATGAACAAAGCACAGAAAAACGATTGTCTGCAGTATTAGAAGATATTTCAGTGCAGGGTTTGTCTGAGAAAGCAAATATTGATCTGGATATCGGCATAAGCAAGGACCTATCAATCAGAATTTACAAACTTCAGCTTACAATAAATAAGCAAAAATATCTGCAGCTTGATTGTGACTGGAATAACGAAGCCCTACAAAATGCACACATAAACTTTTTTTCGCTGAGCAGTTTGCGGCAGCAATTAACGGCCAGTGTCGGTGGTGATGAGCAGGAATACACTAAATGGTTGCGAGGATTTTTCTACCAGTGGGCTCAAACTGATATGGGCTTGCCCTGGATGATGGGCAAAGATACAGCGGAGAAAATCATTGCTGTCTTATCACCCGTATCAACTGCACAGACATTAGCCTTGTCACTTGTTGATACAGATAATGGCCAGGGTTTGCAGCTTAAACTGGCTGATAATTTTGCAAGTGAAGTATCATGACAACTAATTCAGCACTAAATTTTTCTGCCGCTTTTGGGAAACAGCTGGATCCAGCGTTTGAAAAACTGTTGGCTGAGATTTTTATCAACAAAGTTGAATCAGTTAAAGTGCAGGAATTTACGTTTACCGATAATTCCAACACCCCAGTGGTACGTTCCATTCCTCGTTTTGTACCCAGTGATCAATATGCGGGCTCCTTTTCTTTTCAATGGTCCACGTACACAGAAACCCAATTGGACAGCGCACAAGGCAGCTCATTAACAGAGCAGGACTTGATCAATAAAACCGGTTTGAGTCAGGCTGATGTGCAAGGCAAACTTGTGTTGGATGCCGGTGTAGGTATTGGTCGGCATTCTGAAATTCTGGCCCGTTGGGGGGCTTATGTTATCGGGATTGATCTTTCCGACGCGGTAGAAGCTGCGCGCGATAATCTGGCACAGTTTAACAATGCGGTTGTTTTGCAGGCAGATATTTCGAATTTACCGTTCGCACCGGAAAGCTTTGAGCATATTGTTTCCATTGGTGTGCTTCATCACACGCCAGATACACGCCGTTATACTGAAAGTTTAATGCCTTTGGTAAAAGCTGGCGGACGTTTTTCCATCTGGTTATATCCGCCGGGTTTTGCAAGACGCGGTGAGTGGACGCCATTGGTATCGCAACTACCATTAATCGGATTCAGAGAATGGTGTGACTGGATAGTGGATGTGGCCCGTGACAATCGGGGTAATCATTGGCTGGAAGCGTTTATGAATCAGTTTCCATTTTCTACACATCACCCCACACGTGAACGTAGTGTGCTGGCTTTGTTTGATGGTTATACACCCACTTATCACTGGACACACGATCCTGATGAAGTATCAAACTGGTTTCGTGAAGCCGGATTTGATGATATTCGATTGAGCCCAATACCCACAGCGGTAAGTGCTTGCAAACCAGTAGCCGCTGTCGTTAAAGCAAACGAACCGAAAACAAGCGTCAAGGCGCAGGGTTTTCCCATTGTCACTTCGTTTACAGTAAGTAATCACAAACAAAAAACCGCCGTTGCACCCAAACCCATTGCAAAATCAGATTCACAACAGGACCTATTCGCTGCACCAGAAAAACTCAGCAAGCTGACCATGGAAATTACCACACTGTGCAATTTAAAGTGCGCAGGTTGTCCACGCACCACGGGTATTGAGAAAGGTGTCTGGTCGGATATGCATATGCAAATGGATTTGTTTCAAAAAATTCTGGATCATTTGCCGCCCGTGGGTTTTGTCACCTTGCATGGTATCGGTGAGCCGACCTTGCATCCGGATTTTAACGAACTGGTTGCGGTGGCAAAAGCCAGTGGTAAATTTCAGCGCATGAAAATGACAACCAATGCCTTAGCGAGAAGTGTGGATTATTATCGCCAGTCGGTGGTTGCCGGTCTTGATGAGTTTTGGATTTCTGTCGATAGCTTGAATCAGGAAATTTGTGATCAGATGCGGTTGGGTACTAAAGCCGAAAAACTCCAGCGTCGCGTCGCGGCTTTGGTAGATGCCAGTCTACCGGTGCATATTTCCATGGTTGTAAGTGCGGTGAATTATCGGGATATTCCCACCACCTTAACCGCATTGTATGAAGCTGGTGCACCACCAGTGCATATGCAGGAATTCCAGGATTTTGGCGATCCATACGGATTAATGACTGCAGAGCAGCGTAAAGAATTCATGCAAAGTCTACAGGAAGTACGTAAAAAACTACCCGGTATGGCGATTCATCCACCAACCTATACCAGTCCACCCGGTGATATATGCACAGCCCCCTGGTTTAGACCGGCGATCACAGTACAAGGGTATTTTACACCTTGTTGTACAACTTTTGATCCCAGTCAATTTGGTTTTGTTAATCTGGGTGAGCTGGATTTTAACCAAGCCTGGCAACAACCCGGTGTGCATAATTGGATAAAACGTTTTCTCAAAGATGAAACCGAAATTTGTCGCGGTTGTGGTTTGAATCCTAGACGCTTCGGTGTGGAAAATGTGTTGGGTGTATCAGGAAAAACAGGTAATGAACAGCATGTGGTTGGAAAATAATCTTGATTTTTTTTCGTTCACCACAGCAGCCAGGGTATGTATGCAATTAAAAAGACGCAGTAGTACTTCCCTGTAAGCTCAACGGCAGCATCCATGCTGCCGATGCTTTTCATTTGCATACATACCCAGGCCGCTGTTAATTCGACAATTGAATTATACAGTTAATGGTGAATGTTAATTACTAAGGGCTTGGTTGCTTTACTGCAAAATAAAACCTTCGTTCACATGGATGTGGACGTAGAGGGTACAGGGAAGTATTTACCGTGTGTTTTATTTTGCGGTAAAGCAATCGAGTCCGATGCAAGGCACGGTAGTTACAGCCAAGTTCTGACTGATTTTGATTAGTTTTGGCCTATTCTTAGAGTTTAAATAAATATTAATAATAGTTTTTTAAAACAACAGGAGTGCAATCATGTTTATCACTCAAGTTCAAAACACAGATAGACCCAATAAAAAATGGGAAGTGTTATATGACAGCCGCACTTTGACTATTCGTAATAATCGGCGTTTTCGCCTGAATCAGGGATTTTTCACCATGGGTAGTTGTTTCGCCGAAGAAATTCGCAAAGCGTTAACGGCGTATAATGTAAGTTGTTTCCCTGAATATAACAAAATCAATCTTGATCCCTCACGTATGCGCATTGATACTTTGCCGGAACGTGAGCACATGAATTATTACAATACTTTTTCCATACGTCAGGAAATTGAACGTGCTGCCGGTTTATGGAAACAGGATAAACATGATATTTGGGAACTGAAAAATCGTGATATCGAAAACAGCCGTGTGGTGAATGGCGAGGGCAGTGTGTTTCAAGATCCGTATCGTCGATTGGTGTTTGGTCGAACCGAAGATGATTTATGGGATGCATTGGACCAAATCAATGTTGTGATAAAAGACGGTTTAAAGACCGCAGACGTTTGTGTCATGACCTTGGGTATGACAGAGGTATTCAAGAAAAAGAACAATGGACTGGTTTGCAATCAGGTGCCGGTGTATGGCGGTGGTTCTGGTTTGCGAGAAACCTATTTTTATGCGAGCAATTACGAAGAAAATCTCAATAATATGCGTACTGCATTACGTCTATTGAAGCAATTGAATGAAAAAGTAGAAGTGGTTTTGACTGTTTCACCCGTACCCTTGCATCGCAGTTTTAACGAAAACGATATTTTTGTAAACAACATGGAAAGCAAGGCCACTTTGCGAGCTGTGGCAGCACAAATCTGTCGCGAGTTTGATTGGGTACATTATTTTCCATCGTTTGAAATTGTTTGGGGAATCGGTGCGGCAGCTTACAAAGAAAGCGATATGTTGCACGTCAAAGAAGATATTGTTAGCAACATCATGGGGCTATTTTTGTCCAGCCATTGTGTGCTTGATCAGCAAGCAGAAGGGAATGGGCAGGCACAAACGGCTTGACGAATAGCACAGCAAGTTTTCGACGGCTCGTTGAGGCTTTGTTATTCATGTTGTAGCTCAAATTCCATTAAGGTTACTCCCTTGTGGTTGTTATTTACTGTAGAAAAATAAATCGCGGGGTCTTCCTTTTCTTCGATAGTGTCGTAAATCACGCTTTTAAACCCTTCGTTACCAAGATCACTCAGGCTTTTAACGCGAAAATTCACAATGCGGTTACCACTTGCTGGTTTACTTGTAGATCTTGTCGGTGTGGGGCGTATATTTTTCGCAGTCAATTGTGGGATTTCCTGTTTAGAATTAATGGCCACGTAAAAACTTTCCTGTCCGGTTTCCTGATCAAAACGGAAAATGCCGGGATAAGCGGGTATTGACTTGTTTTCCTGAAGCTTGATTTGATTTTCATCGAGAAACTGCGTGCTAGTATTCGGTTTTTGTCGTGGCCATAACAAGCTGGGTTCACCGTTGGGCGGGCGATGCAAAACATATAACCAACCTGCTCGACTGGACGCCACCTGAAAACGAAAACGGTCGCCTGATCGAAATTTGTGTTGATGAAGATTTACTGTTCGGAACGAACCATTTTCATATAACTGTACAGATAGTTTACCAACAGTTTGTTGAGTGTTATTTACGTTTAAACTTTCCCTGAAAACGCCGCGCAAACTGTCATTGGCTTCCAGTGCACTGGTAAACCCATAAGAAAAAAATAAACTGAAAATCAAAATCTGTGGTAAAAGTTTAGGGATTTTCATAAACCGGTTCCAGTTGCCGTGCACGGTAAGCGATGATTACCGGGCTCTTGGCAGATATGACGGTATTTTGTTGGTTATCCAGTTCAATACGCGACTGGATGTCTGGCGAAGTGCCGGGTGTACCTCGAATCTGGCTTAACAGTGTATCGATGGTTTCCATCACCTGACTTTTGATTTCTTCTCGGGCCACCAGTGTGGACTCGGTTTGCCATTGCAACTCAAAATGTATGGCATCAGCGATAATCGCCTCCTGAATGACGGAGAACCACTCAGGTTTCGCGCCTGCGGTTATGTCTTTTTCCAACGCCAGTACGCAGTACTGCGAAAGATTTTGCGACAAATCCAGTCTGGCAAACGTTTTTGTCTGAGTGTTTTCAAAATTCAGCTTGTAGCTCATCACAGTTTCGCTATCCAGTTGCAGGGCAGGAAAAAATTTTCCCAGGAATTTTCCAGCAATCTCGATTGATGCGCGCGAAGATCCTGAATTATCAGGCAGGATATACTGTGCAGTGCGCGTTTCTTTGTCAGGAAAACATTGATCAGCCCATAAAACCACAAGCGCGGATTTCAATTGTCGTTGTTTACGCCGTTCATCCAATTCGTGGGTTTGAATAATGGTGCCGGGTTGATAATTACCGGAGAAGCCCATGTTGGCTGTGTATCCCTGTTCATTTAATTCAGCATAAACGTCTTGTAAGGGTTCGTCTGGCTGGCGCATGTTTTGTGTATAAAACAAATAAACGGTGAGAATTAACAGGGCAACGAAAACCGGCCATATGAAGGCTGGTTTAATTTTGATTTTTACGGGTGGATCGGCTGAATCATTCATGGGCGTTTAGTTATTAACCAGGGTGTTTGCTCCACTTCTCTTCGATAATAGGCCTTGGGGGCCTGCCCGGTAACGGTGATTTCATCATAGTCTACACCTTTGCCACCGGTATTTTGTGCCAGCAATGTGTTGGTGTCTAAAATTGTTTGTGGGACTTTTTGTACGGCGTAATCCAGCCATTCGCGCGCACTGATAATGCCATCTGCCGGTCGGCTATCGGCAGCCATGTTTTTTAACCCTTGTTCGATTAAAGTATAGGTTAACAAACCGTGTCCCAGTTTCTGCAATTCCAGTGCGGCCTGATAACTTTGGGCTGCAGCAAGAATATATATACCTTTTTCATACGCCAGTTGCGCCAATCCGCGGGAATTCATGGGGCCACGGCGTTTTTCTTCTGTTTCCAGTGCCTGACCCGACTGACAGGCATCAATGATTAACATAATATTGCCTGCATCAATTTTTTCAAAGCCTTTTTCCAGTTCCTGATCAGAAACACTGCTTGCGGCAATTTGCTCTCTGGCACGTTTGTTAATATTCTGCGCATTGCCTTGGTAGTCAAGATCATGGGGTATAAGATAGTATTGATCACCTACTGACATACCGTGGCCGGAAAAGTAAACAATCACTTTATCTTCCGGCTCTGCGGATTTTAGTTTAGCAAAATCTACAGGTGCACTGGCCGGTGGCCGCTGAATTTTTCCTGATAGTAAATCAAAAAGCAGTAGTATGTTTCTTTTATTTGCCTGGCTGTTGTGCAGATTAATGGTTTTAATCTGGCTGGCTGAGTCATTGAGTTTTTTAAAACTATTTTGCAAGGTCGTGCTCATCACTTCTGCATCGCGAACCGCGTAATTTAAATCGAAATCCGTATTCTGATAATCATTTATACCAATGGCAATGATGTAGGTTGTACCTTTGGGTGCAGATTTAAACTGTCGTTTAACTGTAACGGTAGCATCTTTACTTTTAACATTATCACCATTAAACGCATAAGCGCGGATTTGATTAATACCATCGGTGAGCTTGATTTTTAAACGCATATTGAAGTTTTCACCGCTAGCTTTGTTATACAAATCACCATGTTCGAAATGCACCAGAATATCGTTACGGAATACTCTTAAGTCCTGAAGTCCCGATCCCGTATCTTTAGCATTGACTATTAAGTCAACATAACGGGATTGTTCATTTTGTTGCAGTTTCGCTAACTGTAATGTTACTTCGGGTAATCTACTGCGCTGATAACGGCTAATATTTAATTCTGCACGATTGTCTCCCTGACTAGCCAGAATTTCACGAATAGGTTTCGCTTCTCGCATAATGTCTACCAGTAAATTCGGCTGGTAAAACTGATTAAAAAACCGTTCGGGTTCAAATAACAGAAAACGCTCTGAAGGAAAACGAAACGGCACCATGGACCAACCCTCGCGAGTACCGTCAAAAAAACCATCTGGTGTCATGGCCAGCCACCAGTATGGTTTGTCATTGGATATTAATGTTAACAACAATTCACCCGTTTCTACTGACCAAAGTTTTACGGTTGTGTCTACGCTGGCGGTTACCAGAATTCGTTCATCCGCACTCAGCGCAGAATCATGAATGCGATTGGTGTGGCCGGAGAGTGTTTGCAATAATTTTGGTGGATCAACAGACCAGATTTTTATGGTTCGGTCTGCACTGGTGGAGATAATTCTGCGATTTTTGGCATCGATATGTAAATCTGCAATCCAGTCTTGATGACCGGGGAATTTTAGAATTTGCTGACCGTTAAGCGGATTCCACAAAGCCAATTGATAATAACCGGAGAGCAGATATTTACCATCCCGACTATAATCAAGTTCCAGTGCGCCAATTGCGCCAGCGTTAATGGTTTTTAGCAGTTGTCGGTCATTGCTGCGCCAGATTTTTATGGTTGAGCCGCCTCCGGTTGCGAATTGCTTGCCATCAGGTGTGAATTTGACACTGCTAAGCCAATCCGCTTGATCAACTGTGTCGACAATTTTTTGTGTTTGTAAATCCCATATCGTTAATTTTCTGCTGTTATCTGCCGCCAGCCAGCGGTTATCCGGGCTAAAATCCATCGCCATGATCCAGGCGCCAATATTGCGGCCTTTTTCTCTCAAGGAAAATAAATGTTTTTCATTTTTTGCATCCCAGAGTTTAATCCATGTGTCATGACCAGCGGATGCGAGTAGCTTACTGTCGGGATTAAATAAAAGCCGGTTAACAGTATCTTTATGACCAGCAAGACGACCGGGATTTCGGCCGGTTTTCAAATCCCAGAGTTTTATAGAATAATCACCTGTACCGCCCCGCGGAGCGGAACCACCGGCAGTTGCCAGTAAACTGCCATCCGGGCTGAATGCCGCTGCCATGACTTCATAACCATGGCCTCTAAGCGTTTTCAGTACAGTGCTCTGTTGCAATGACCAAAGCTTTATCATTTTGTTGTAACCTGCAACTGCCAGAATGTCATTCACAGGTGAGAAACTTAAATTTTCGATACGATATTTTTGATTAAGATCTTTGATATGTTGCTTGTTGTCTATTTGCCAAATGCGGATAACTTTTTTGCCGCCTCCTGCAGCGATATACTTTCCATCCGGGCTGAATGCCACTGCGTCAATTGATGCGCCGTAGTTAAAGGTATGTAAAAGATTCTGACTTTTAATATCCCAGAGTTTTACCGTTTTGTCCCAGCCTCCGGCGCTTACTAATAATTCACCGTCTTTATGTAAATCCAGATTGCTGATACCAAATTTATGCCCCCGTAAAGTTTTTTGTAGCTTATAATTGTTCAGATTCCAGATTCTTATGGTTGTGTCATCACTGCAGGAAATCAGCTGAGTACCGGTTTTGTTGATGACCAGGGCATTAATTGCCTTTCGATGCCCCTTCAGGATTTTGGATCGCGTTAGCGTTTTTAAATCCCAAAATGAAATTTGCTTGTCAGCACCAGTTGTAATCAGTTGTTTATCATCCGGTGTGAATACGACGGATAATACGGTGTCATTACTGGTGAAAGTATGGATTTGCTCACCCGTTATCAAATTCCACAGTCGGGCAGTTTTGTCGACACTGGCTGAAGCCAGAAGATTGCCATTGCCACTGAATGCCAGAGAACGCACCTGCCGTGTATGACCGTGTAGGGTAAATAATTCACGACCAGATTCCAGTTCCCAAACAACAATCTTATTATCATAACCACCACTCGCCAGATATCTTCCATCAGGACTGAATTCGGCCACAAAGACAATATCATCATGCGCAATTTGTGGAACCAGTTCCGGTAGTTCATCAGCGCTTAGTGGAATCTGAGTAATAAAAAACAGACAGACAAATAATATGATTGCCAATGGGTTGCTGGACAACAATTTGTTGCAGGTGAATAATGTTTGTTGCAGTAAGATATTAGCTTTTTTTTTCATAAGAAAATAAAAAGGAATTACTGGCTATCAATGAACTTGTGAATTGGTAGCTTATTAATTGTACGTTTTTGCTGGCCATTTAATAGCTTTCTTTATCTAAGTATAGATTGTTTCAAAAGATTTGGTAAATTCCGCATGATTTGCAGTAACAAGAATTGGGAAAGCTGAAAGATTGTTACTATTTCATAATCTGAATTATCATTTTATCGTTATTGAGCAGCGGAGATGCACGTGGGTGTGCAAGTGTCCCGTAGAGGATAGGCGTCAGGAAAGGCTGTATTTACAATAACTCAAGCTTCGGAGTTTAAACCTCTATTGAAACAAGCTATAGGCAAGACAGGTATGAAATATTAAAGCATTGGTAGCATGGATGCTACCGTTGAGCTTACATGGATGTATACTCAGCGTCTTTAATTTAGCATATGTGTCTTGACTGTAGCGGACTTTTTGTAGAGCAATCAACGACGCTTGAATTGTAAGACGATATGCTTAAGCCGTTACACAGTGGCTCCCTAGGCAATTCTATCGTATGTTACAAATGATTTGTGGGACAGCAATATTTATGGCTGTGTTGTATGAGTGAGTTTTTAACTTATGCTGAAACAAAAAGCCCATGATGTGAAGAAAACAGACTTCGCATCATGGGCTATTGGGATATGTTGTACTTAATTCAACCAGGAGCGCCACCCCAGAGATTGAATATCGTTCATCATGTTTTGAACCACCAATTCATCTTCTTCGCTACGAACAATCTTTTTCACATTCTCTCTGAAATTAGCCAAGGCTTCTTCTTCAGAAAGGGCGATGCCTTCAATGAATAATAGGGTTAGCATATGGTAGAGAAAATCGCTATCCAGTGTTTTCAATAAGCATTCGGTGTGTATTGTTGAAAGCAACTTTTTATCTTCAACTGTCCAGTGAAATTCCCGAAACAAAACCGGAATTTTAAGCACTTTAAGGGGAAACGCGGTTTCATCGCTATTTACCAAAACTCGCTCAAACGTATTTAGCCATATTATCGATAAAATACTAAAAAGCTCGCTGTTTTCGCGGAATGTTTGCATGACATCTTCTGCCATGAAATCATCCATGATTAAATCCATATCATCTACGGTATTCACTTGTGATAGCATGAGTACCGTGTAATCAAGAAAATTCATCAGATTTTCCTGACTGATTTTTTCAGGACTGGGTGTGCTTACTTCGGGTTCGAGTGTTAGTTCGGTATCTATCATTTTCTTTGCTCGCAATTTTCCATACTGTGTAATTCTTCAAGCCATTCTTCGGAATATTCACAACTTCGATATTCCTTGAAGTATGGCCCCCCAATGGTGAAGTGAACCAGTGATGCGTTTGAATCCGGCTCATCGTAATCCACTAGATGATTCCATTTATGAGGAATTTCTCCAATCAGATCGTCTGATTCCAGCCACTTGAATTGATGTAATTCAAGCCCACTGGCTTTGTTAATATAGTCGGGTGTTAATGCTTTGCATTTCGCGTTATTGAACAACATGACGCTGGACCAGTTTTTCTTTTCATACTTTGTTTGTTGAGCACCTAGAAATTTGGTGTCTTCCTTAGGTTGATGATTATGCTTAACTACCATCACCGCGTAACGATCATCAGCCAGTGCAAAAAGGTTGGCGATATCATCCAGCACAATCATGTCGCAATCCATAAACACGGACCATCCCTGATAATTGGATAAATACGGTGTAAGAAAACGGGTGAAGGAAAAATCCGTTGACTGTAAAGGATTTCGTTCACGGGTATATATGCCGCTTAATTGATTTAATGCCAAGGGGGTAACAGAGACAGGCTTGGACGCCCGGCGTTGAATGCTATGTGATAACACACTGTACGCCACTGATTCTCTGGGATCGTAACCGATAAATACTTGTAGCATTTTCATCTCCGGTTGAAATTAACAGGTAGTGTTGAAAATGCACGCAGTGTGCCGAATTTTGATGGCTGTTTGGGTTTGCTTTTTGTATTATAAATTCAAAGGGTTATATGTGTCATGCAGATCTTGTTGGCAGTTTTGCAAGGCGGTGTCCCAGCGACCGGAAGTTTCTTGCCGGTAGACCAGGCAGTGCGGAAACCAGGGACTTTGCCGCCCTTCAGTAAGCCAACGCCATTCAGGTGGGTGGGGAACAAAAACACTGGCTGCTTTACCCAGACTTGCCATGAGATGCATATTGGTATTGCTAACGCCAATGTAGCGATCGACACTGGCTAACATGGCGAGCATGTCTTCCATGGAGTTATTTACAAAAGCATAGTTAAATGCTTTACGTTGTAAACCTTTTTCCAGTGCCTTTACATCTTTCGTTGAAGGGTTGCGTTGTAAGATAAGTACATTTGCGTCGAGCTCTCTTAACATAAGCCCTAGGGTCTCAGGTGGTAAACGCTTGAACAAGGTATTATCGCCTTGTACACCCGCTTGCCAGGTGACGGCAATGTTAATTCGCTTGTTATTGGGTAACTGATTATTGATGCTTTGTACTGATGATTGTAACGGCTGTAACTTGATGGGTTGTGGAATTTCATTGGTGCTGAATTGTTTTAAAAGACGAGGTAGCTCAGCAACCGGCAAAATGTAGTCATAAGCTTTTGTGTCGGGTGGATTTGTTAATATTTGGCAGTTTGGGATATGCCGACTTAGCACGCTGGCGAGTTTGCTGTCTGTGTAATAGCTAATGTGATTATTGTTGAGCGGTAACTGAGGTAAATACCGTAAAAAGAAAATTTCATCGCCTAATCCTTGATCTTTGCATACCAGAATATTTTTATTTTCCATTTTCTCTGGCAGCTCTTCGGGGATTGCGTGAAAATTTTCACGCACACTGGGGCGATGTCGATAAAATTCCCAGCCATTTCCAAAGTTTAGTCGTCCAAGTTCAAGATGCGATCTGTTATGCATAGCTTGTGCGTAAAGCTGAGGATTTTTAGCGGCACGATCAAAATACTGAGCCGCTGCATCATAGTCGCCGGTTGCTTGTAAAACCAGGCCAATATTATTAAATACGGCAGAAAATTCAGGCACAATTTTTAATGCTTGGTGGAAATGTTCCAGGGCCTCGCCGTAATTGTGCATGCTGTAAAATGTAAAACCCAGGTTGTTGATGATTTCCGGGTCTTTAGGCGATATCATCAAGGCTTGATTATAATATTGACGGGCTTTTTCAAAATAACCTTTCGCCTGATACATCATAGCCAGGTTATTCATGGCCTTGGCATAATCCGGTTTATGTTTTAACGCCAGTAGATAGTATTCAATCGCATTATCAATTTGTCTTTTATTTTGTTGAATATGACCGAAATTGTATAGTGCATTGGCGTAGTCAGGTCGTTGTTCAATGGCTTTCTGGTAACAACTTTCCGCACCGTTCATATTCTCCATGCTTTCTAACACCACACCCAAATTATTCCAGGCTTCTGGATATTGATACTGGCTGTTTATTGCCTGCTCGAAAGCTTGTTTGGCCTGTTGTAATTCACCATGTTGTATATATATTGTTGCTAATAAAAACCAGGCTTGTGCGTTCTGTTTATTAGCTTGCAGAATTTGGAGCAATAGCGTGACAGCATCATCAAACCGACCTTGCTGAAACAGGTTGACAGCGGCTTGAGTCTGATCGACTGTGGAACGTCTATTGGCCATACCGGGTATACAAATCCTTCGTTAATTGTGACACTGCGATTGACCAATCCTTGTCGGCAGTTTGACGATAAACCTGAAATTCAGGAAACCAGGGGGAGTTACCGTTGAACATCCAACGCCATTCAGCCGGTTGCTGAACCAATACTCGGGCGGACTTTCCTAAGGCTGCGCGTAGATGCATATTTGTATTGCTGACACCGATGTATTCATCCAGTAGTGATAGCAGTGCCAATAGGTTAGGCAGGTTCTCGCTAATTTCGGACAAATCTACAAAGTTTCTTTGCTGGTTTAAGCGCGCTAATTGCTGTTGGTCAGATTCGTCAGCTTGTCGTTGCAATGAAATCAATGTGCCTGGTATTTTTTTAACCGCAGGCCATAACTGTTCAATGGGCATTTGCTTATATAGTAAGTTCTTAACCTTTTGTCCGCCGCGCCAAGTCAAAGCAGTATACGGCGGAGGGCCACATTTTTTTAACAGTTGTTGCATTTCATTGAGACTTTGTGATGAAACATTAAGTCGAATGGAATCTGGTATGTTTTTATTGTCTTGAACTAACAGCGCAGGTAAATCACCTAAAGAAACATAATAATCAAATGTTTTTGGAAAGTCGCTAATTGGATAAACATGTTCAATGTAAGGCTGTTGTGATACTAGCGGCAAAATTTTATCAGAGACTGCTAGACAGATCGATGGAGTATGGCTCGACAATTGTGAAACAAAGCGTAAAAAAAACAGTTCATCACCAATACCTTGTTCGGCTAATAATAAAATTCGTTTGTTTTTTAGTTCAGATAATTGCTGCGTATCGAGTGGTGCTGCCAGTGGCTGCTTTTCGATGGGTCTTGCTCGATAATGCGACCAGCCTTTGACAAAATCACCACTGGATAATGCATTGGTTGCAATATTATATTCCGCTTCTGTAGACTCTGGATGGGCAGCATAGGCTTTTTCGAATAACTGCAAGGCCTGGTCATATTCTTCTTTTTGATACAACAATAAACCGTAATTTACCAGCGCTTCAGGATAATTGGGTGATATGGCAATGGCTTCTTCATAACAGTTTTTGGCATTATGTTCCTGGTTGTTTTCCTTGTACAAGTTTCCTAGATTGGTGACAGCTTCAAAAAAACTGGAATCTAATTGAATAGCCTGTTGTAAATGCTTTTCAGCCAGTGAATAGTCACCGAGTTGTTGATAAGCCAGTGCAATATTGTTGTGAATTTGTGCAATGTTATTGTTTATTTCCAAGGCCTGGTGATAGTGTTTTAAGGCATTTTCATAATCATCTTGATGAAAATAAAGTTGTCCTAAATTACTTAATATTTCCGGGTCTTTAGGCGTGAGTTGATGCGCATTGTTAAAACATTGGCCAGAGGATTGGTAGTCTTTTACAATGAGAAAGACTAATCCCAGATTATTCCAGGCCTTGGTATAATCAGGATTTTCTTTAACGGCTTGTTGATATAACGTAATGGCTTCGTCAAATTCATTCTGATTTTGTTTGATGTGTCCCAGGTTATAAAGTGCATTGGCATAATCGGGTTTCTGTTCCAGTGCATTGCTGTAACATTGTTCGGCATTTTGTAACTGGTTGAGTGATTCATACACCACCCCCAGATTGTTATACGCTTCCGGATAAACAGGTTGTAATCCAATTGCTGATCGATACGCACTGATGGCTTCACTGCTTCTACCCAATTGTGAAAGGGCAGTGGCAAATAAAAACCAGGCGAACGCATTTTGCTGTTGTTTGATTACCTGTTGCAAAGGTTGCAGGGCGTCAGCAAACTTGCCTTGTTGGCAAAATTGCAGGGCGGTATTTAGCTGTTGATTGACATCATACTTAACCATAGTTTTTGATTAAATCACTCTCCAGGTTATTACATGCTGTTTGCCATTGAAAGTTACAATCTTGTCGATAAATACAGAACTCCGGAAACCAGGGTGAATTATTTCCGCTTATCATCCAGCGCCATTCAGCTGGGTGAGGTACAAGTACTCTCGCGGTTTTAGCCACTGCTGCGCATAAATGCATATTGGTGTTGCTTACGCCAACATAATCATCAAGCAACGTCATTAAAGCTAACATATGTGGCAGGTTTTCGTTGTAGGAAGATAAATCCAACACCGGGTTAGGTAACGATTGCTGCAATAATTTCAGATCCTGTTCTTCACAGTTTCTTTGCAGAACCACGATGGAAGCTTTGGTTTTTGCAAGAATTGGAATTAATTCAGATAAATCGATTTCTTTAACCAGACTCCGCGTAAGTGATCGTGTATCCTGTTGTTCAAGTGGCGTGCCAGCTTTCCAGGTTAATCCAATATAAGGTGGCGGGTAGTGTGATAAAGTTTGTTGCTGGATTTGTTGTGTCAGTTGCTGGTTAAATTCAAGCGCCAGTGGAGCAGGTATTTTTTCTCGCTTATCAATATCCAGAATTAAGGGTAAGTCGTCGATGCTAAAGTAAAAATCTGCTTCTGGTATGGCATCTTGTTCATGTAACAAGACATCAATTTCTGGTAAATCTTGAATAAGTGGAAAGATCTTATTTGACGCACGATAACTGATGTGAACATGCTGTTCTTTTAGTAAGGGCAAAAAACGTAAAAAAAATAATTCATCACCAATGCCTTGGCTACGGCGTAAATAGATTTTTTTACCCTGCAAATTCATGCCAGGTGTAATGGGGGAGAGTGTTTCACCATTGAGAAAACGCATACGCTTAAAATAGTGACGCCAGGCAGTGTCGAATTTACCCATGGCCAATTCATTTAAGCCAAGGTTGTGCTCAGCATTCGCAAAATTAGGATCAAGCTGTAAACATTGCGTCAGATAGGTACATGCATGTTGATAGTCACCGGTTTTTCGGTAGTTATTGCCCAGATTATAATGAATTGCAGCATTATTGGGTTCTAGTGACAATGCTTTTAAATAATATTCTCTGGATTTTAAATATTGTCGTTGGTGATTATAAAGTCGGCCGAAATTGATATATACAGCCGCTTGGTCAGGTGCTTGTTGTAATGCCTGTGATAAATATTTTTCCGCCTCATCAAACAAGCCCATATTGCTGTATAAGTTACCCAGGCTGCATTTGGCTGCAATTGATTCAGGTGCGAGAGAAATTGCTTGTTGATAGTAATCTATTGCTAATTCTGTCTCGTGACTTAGCTCAAATGCCAGCCCTAGATTACGGTATAAAATAATTTCATTTTGGTAGTTTATGAGCAGATGTTTATATGTCTTGATGGCCTGTTCTAGATAACCTTTATTCAAATATAAATTGGCAATTTCCAATTGGATATTAAAGTTTTGTCTGCTGGGTTGCTGATAGTTTGTCAGAAGCTGATCTATTTCCGAAAAGTTCTGCTTCAATAAATGACAATATGCCAAGTTATTGCATGCGATGCTGTTATACGGATTAATATTCAGCGCCCGATGAAAACATTCCATCGCCTGGTGTGTCTGGTTTTGAGATAAAAATACCTGCCCCAGATGACATAGCGCTTGCTCGTGTTGAGGGTTATTATTTAAAACCTCTGCAAACATATCGGCGGCCTGCTGTAACTTGCTTTGTCTCAAATAAACCAAACCAAGATTGAATAAAACACTGCTGTGTTGACTGTTGTTTTTATAAATACTCAAGAAAATTTCTTCAGCCAGAGGATAGCGTTGTAGCTCCAGTAAAGCTGATGCTTTTAGATTGAGGGTTTCTTCATCCAGTGGTATTTGTTGCCCCAGTTTATTTAAAAAATCCAGGGTTTTAGTATATTTACCCAGGTGAAACATCAGTACAGCAAGGAGTTTTAAACTGTCTGCATGGTTTGGTGTTTGTCGCAGACTTTCTTCTGTAAAGCGCTGTGCATCAAGTAGATTTCCTTGTTGGAAATTTGTAAGTGCTGTATGAAACAATGTTTGCTTCATATTTAAGAGGTGTATGACTCATTGTTGGATAGATCAGCAATCAATTGATTTATCGCTGCCTGCCATTGATGTTCTATTGATTGTCGATAGACTAGACAATGTGGAAACCAATGACTTTTTCGTCCTTTAGCACCCCAGCGCCATTCTGGTGGATGTGTTACCAGAACGTGACTGGTTTTATTTAACCCAGCGCGTAAGTGAACATTGGTATTACTAACGCCGATATAGTAATCAAGACTATCCAATAGGGATAACATGGCATCAAGATCATTATTATATGGATCAAGATTTAAAATTGGTCGGCCCAATTTAAAAGAAATATTTTGTAATTCATCTTGCCCTGCAATTCTTTGTAAACTGACAAATGTACCGGGTAGCTTAGCGAGCTCTTCTGAAAGATAACGGGGATCTATTTCTTTGAAATACGACCCGATGCGTTTGTTGTTTCGTATTCCCCCTCCGCGCCAGCTTATGCCAATATAGGGTGGCTGACCAAACTCAGACAGCAGCTTTTTAATTTGCTGAGTTTTATTTGGATCAGTATGCAATTGTAATGGATCAGGAGATTGATCGGCTTGTGTATGATTAAGCAGGTAGGGTAAGTCACCCACCGAAAAACTGAAGTCAAAATCCCCGGGTTCGAATGGTTCGGTGCTGAGTTGCTCAAATAAATTTAGCCGCTTTAACAATGTCAATAATTTTTCATCACAACAGTAAAAAATTCTTGCGCCTTTGTTTTTTAACTGTGGTAAAAATCGTAAGAAAAAGAGTTCATCACCTATACCCTGATCCTTCATGATAAAAATTGTTTTATTTTCCAGATTATCAGGTAACTTGTCTGGGCAAACTGTCATGCCATTTTCCGGTACACTGGGGCGGTGCCGGTAATGTTTCCAGCCATTGCCGAAATCACCAGTTACCAGTTCTGTCAGCGCAAGATTATTTACTGCACTGGGAGAGTCCGGACTGATTTTTAATGCCTGTTGAAACAATTCAATAGCGTCGGTGTAATTTTCCTGTTCTTTTAGAATATGCCCCAGGTTATTATGCGCTTGTGAAAAGTCTGGTTTTGCTGCAATAGCCTGTTCATAACATGATTTAGCAGCCTTGATATCACCTTGTTCGTGTAATACCAAACCTAATGTGTTGTGGCTATCGGCAAACGCGGGATTCAAGCTGATTGCTTTCTGCAGTATTTCAATCGCTTCATCATAACGGTTTTGATAATGCAGTGCAGCACCTAGGGAATTGCATACATCGACCTGTTGCTCGTCCAGTTGTAAGGACTTCTCAAAATAAGTGATGGCTTCAGTGTTGTTTTTATCTTGATGAAATAATAAATTACCTAATAAATAATTGGCTCTGACATGATCTGGTGTAAGTCTTAGCACATGTCGTAGTAATTTTTCTGCTTCTGCATTATTTTTTATGTCGTAGTAAACACTAGCCAGACTGAATAATGACTCTGAAAAATCAGGTCGAATATTTAATGCAGCTAAGTAACACTGAATGGCGGATTCATGTTCCAATTGAATATGGAAAACATTACCTAGATTGTTTAAAGCGCGAATATGTGAAGGATCAAGCTTGATTGTGGTTTGGTAACAGGTTTTTGCTTGTTCAAGATCTTGTTGTTTTAAATAGCTATTGCCTAAATTAAACCATGCTTCGACATATTGTGGATTGTGTCGTGTGGCTTTTTTGAAGCAGTTTATTGATGACTCGATTTCATCTAAATCCAGGTAAGTAGTACCCAGGTTGTTGAGAATTTCAGCATTATTCGGAGCCAGCTTTGTTGCACGTTTGAAATAGTCAACGGCTAGGTTTTTTTTATCTAATTTGTCACTGACGATACCTGCCAGATTTAAGGCATCCACATTGTTTTTTTGCTTTTTTAGTAGGGTCTTACATAGGTCCAGCGCAGATTGAAATTGACCATCATAAAACTGTCTGGCTGCCTGCTGAATCAGGTTTATATGTGTTTTTTGTGGGTTTGCCATTGGCGATCATACAACTTAAATAATGTGCCAAAATAGTCATAAAGAGCATGATCTGTGCCAGTAAGAGTCTGTGAATTATAACAATGATTTCAAATTCGTCTGTAAATATTTTTTACATTGTCGTAGTGCATCCGACCAGTCGCCAGTGTTGTCTTGTCTGGCGAGAGTAAAGTCGGAATACCAGGGAGATGTTTCGCCTTCAAATAACCAACGCCATTCGGCGGGTTGTGGGATCATGACGCAGGCATTTTTTTTCAAACTCGCGAATAAATGCATATTGGTATTACTCACGCCAATATAAGCGTGGAGTTGTGCCAGTAGTAAGGTCATTTTACGTAAATGCTTATTGTAATCCTGAGCATGAAATATGGTTGCATTTAAATTGCTATGCAAATAGTTCAGCTCTGATTGCATTGGTTGACGTTGGAGAAAGACCAGAGTACCTTGAAAATCTTCGAATATTTTGGTGAATAACTCCAGTGGAATGGACTTGCTTAAAAACTTTTCTTGCGAAATGGATGGATCAATCATTCCTGCGCGCCAACTGATACCGACAAAAGGTTCAGGAAGCCCATTCAACGCTTTGTTGTTTTCCAGTTGATCTAGCATTTGTGTGTTCAATGCGATTGGCCCAGGCATGTCGTGCCAGTTGTTGCAATTCAGAATGAAAGGCAAATCCATCAGACATATACGTGCATCGTGTTCAGGTAGTGGATCATCCGTACTAAGTACATGCTGTAAGTTGCTAAAATCTTGTAAAACTGATTTGAGCTTTGGATTGCAAAGATAACTCACCTCTGAGCATTGCTTTTGAAGTGCAGGAAGAAAACGCAAGAACATTAATTCGTCTCCCAAACCTTCTTCACCAATGACTAACAGTTTTTTGTTGGTAATTTCGCTTAAGGAGGTGATTGTATTTGTCACCGGTTTTGGGCGTTTTACGATATGTTGCCAGGCATTTTCCAAATTTCCTTCACCTAATGCCATAAGCCCCAGATTATAGTGAACTTTAGCGAGTACATCGGTGGGTGTTTTCTCCTCATGCGCATGTGTTAATACATGAGTATAGTGTTGTTTTGCAGCTTGAAATTCACCAGTATCCTGTAATAAGGAAGCAAGATTCAGTCGGGGCGAATAGCGTTTATCATCTAATTGTATAGCTTTGATGAAGGATTGTTTTGCTTCCGGATTTTGCTTGTTTTGACGTTGCAACAAGCCATTGAGATTCCAGTTTTCTGCATTATTTGGTGCTTGAATTAGCAGCTGGGTGATATATTTTTCCGCCAGGATAGGGTTTGATATAGATAATGCCGACTGTGCGCATTGTTGGCGTAAAGAATGGTTTTTTTCATCCAGGTTTAGTGCTTGGTGGAAATAACTCAGGGCGAGATCATTTTGTGCTGTATTTCGTAAGCAACTGGCCAGTGCGATGAGAATCTCTCCATTGCCTTTGGCGAGTTGATGGGCTTTTTTCAAATAATCAATGGCATGAACATAATCACCCGTTTCATAATTGATGACGCCAAGTAAGTGCAATGCATTTACATTATTGGCGTCCTCTCTCAATATTTGCTGGCAAATATTCGCTGACTGCAGGTAGTTTTTTTGCTGATAAAGATCGGCGGCTTGCTGAATCATCACTATGTGTAAACGCTATTTTTAGCGTATTTTTTTCCGATATGATTTTTAAAACTGGAATAAATTTAAGCAGATTGTATGCCGAGCAGAATCTTGAGTTTTCTTTATGCTATGTAAATAATATTAAAATAATCAACTAGATAGGAAGGTGTCTTGTTTTTTGGTTAGAAAATTAATTAGAGAAATTATAATAATTTGCAAAAAATATGCGTCGATATTTTGACATAACCCAAACCACGTGCTTTACTTAATTCTTAAATAAACATGAACGTGTTTTGAACAAGTACTTATATGGCTTGCTGGTTATTGAGGGGTTTCTATGCAGGCGTTGCAGTGAATTAACTACGCGGTTTTTGAGTTTGCCACAAAACACTAACAAGTTCTTAAAAGTACATTGCTTTTTTAAACCTGTGTTTATTTATGGAACCTCTGATTAAGTTAGATATTAAGTGATAGCTGATTTAATCAGAGGTTTCTTAACTTCAGCATTTATTGAGTTATATATAAAACGAGGGAGTCTTATGTCGAATCCATCTACTGTACTCATAATTGAAGAGGACAGCCAAAAGCGTCAAATCTATAAAAGCATTCTGGAATTTGTTGAGCAGGAGGGGCGTATTACCGATTGCCGACACTGGAAGGAAACCTTAACCCAGTCCAATACCATTAGTGCCATAATGCTTGGTGATTGCGGGCCTGATGAAACGCTAAAAAAAGTATTTGATGGAATCAGTGAAATTGATCCCAATTTACCGATTATTCGTTTAGTAGATAAATCCAATAAAAACCTGAAAGACCAATCTGAAATCGAGGTTCAAGTACAGGCTGATTGCTTTAATTTGATTGACCTGCCACTAAAACACAACCAGTTGACTGATGCTTTACACCAGGCAACGGTTTTTCGTATGAGTCAGGAAAAGCCGCGTGATAGTCGGTCCACTGAATTATTTCGTAGCCTGGTGGGCAATAGCCGAAGTGTACGCTCAGTACGAGATATGATGGCACAAGTTGCTGATTCGGAAGCAACGGTATTGATCCTTGGTGAATCCGGTACGGGTAAAGAAGTGGTTGCTCGCAACCTGCATTACAATTCCAGTCGTCGAAACAAACCTTTTGTGCCTGTTAACTGTGGTGCGATTCCTGGTGATTTACTGGAAAGTGAATTGTTTGGCCATGAAAAAGGCGCGTTTACCGGTGCTATTAGTGCCCGCCAAGGGCGATTTGAACTGGCACAAGGTGGCACTTTGTTTCTCGACGAAATCGGGGATATGAGTTTGCACATGCAAGTTAAATTATTGCGTGTCTTGCAGGAACGCACTTACGAACGTGTTGGCAGTAATAAGAGTATGAAAGCCGATGTTAGGATTATCGCTGCAACACATCGTGATCTGGAAGACTTAATTTCTAAAGGCAAATTCCGTGAAGACCTTTTTTATCGCCTGAATGTATTTCCTATAGAAATGCCACCGATGCGAGAGCGTTTGGATGATATTCCTTTATTAGTTAATGAACTCATCGCTCGTATGGAGGCAGAAAAGCGTGGATCGGTTCGGCTGACACCTGCAGCAGTGATGGCTTTATGCCAATACCGCTGGCCTGGTAATGTACGCGAATTGGCAAATCTCATTGAACGATTAGTCATTATGTACCCTTATGGAGTTGTCGATATTTCCGATTTGCCTGAAAAATTCCGGCCTAAAGGTAAGATGTTAATCGCTGATGAAGTGGCGGAAGAACGAGTAAATGCCATTGAATCGCCGATTGCTGATCTTATGTTTGAGCAACCCGTTTCTAATCCTCGCCTGCCGACTGAAGGTATAGATTTGAAAGAACATCTAAGCAACCTGGAAATTAATTTAATTAAACAGGCACTGGAAGATGCAGAAGGTGTTGTTGCCCACGCCGCAAAACGTTTAAAAATGCGCAGAACCACATTGGTAGAAAAACTTCGTAAATACGGTTTACAACGCCACTCCGAATCGTCAAGGGTTTGACCTCTCTCCAAAAACGCCTTGTAAGTTGTTGACTACATAGCTTATAGGGCGGGCATATTTTTTGCTCTATTGATCTGGCTTGTTTTATAAGCCCGGTCAATGGAGCAATAAGTGCCAAAAGCAAAACCACAATCACTAAAAAATCATCACGCTCTGGAAGATGCATTTCACGAATTTAATTCATATGCAGAAAAACTGACTGCGTCTTACCAAGATCTGGAAAAACAAGTTGTTCGATTAAACCGGGAATTATTGGCTGAGCGAAATAAAAGCCACCAACAGCTTGCTGAAAAAGAACGATATGCAAATCGATTAAGCCAGTTACTTTTCGCATTACCGGCAGGTGTCATTGTGCTGGATATGCGTGGCCAAATTCAGGAATGCAATTCTGCTGCATCTGATTTGTTAGGAAAGCCGCTAGCAGGTGAATTATGGCGCAATATCATTGAACGGGTATTTGAGCCAACCACACATGCCGGTCAGGAAGCACGTTTAAAAGATGGGCGTACAGTCAGCATATCAACTTGCCCCTTAGGCAACGAGCCAGGGCAGATAATTCTTTTAATGGATGTTACTGAAACACGTTTTTTGCAGCAATCGCTGGAACGTCACCAACGCTTATCGGCCATGGGTGAAATGAGTGCCAAGCTGGCGCATCAAATTCGTACACCTTTAGCTTCTGCGTTGTTATATGTCTCTAATCTTTCCAAAGGTACGTTGCCAGAACCCGAACGATTGAAGTTTATTGAAAAAACTTTATCGCGTTTACAGCATTTGGAAAACGTCGTCGAAGATATGCTGTCGTTTAGTCGGGTCGGTGATCAAAATCAGGATTTGATATCGGTATCTGATTTGTTGGTTGAGTTGCAGCAAGCCATGGAAGTACATCTGGAGTCGTCAGGATGTCGCATGTATGTGCAGGAGCACGAAGAAAATATTTACTTAAAAGGTAATCAGGATGCTTTGCTGGGTGTGTTGCAAAACATCGTTACCAATGCCATTCAGGCGTGCGGTGAGCAGGGAAGCTTCTGGTTATCTTGCAGTGAAGTACAGCAGCACCGAGGCATTCCAGCAGTGGACATTATTTTTAAAGATAATGGCCCAGGTATTAGTGAAGAAGATGTAAATAAAATTTTCGAGCCTTTTTATACCACTCGTTCTCAAGGTACAGGATTGGGTTTGGCGGTGGCAAGAGCAGTGATCGAAAATCATGGTGGCAGTATATGGATCGATTCAACATCCAGTAAGGGCACCACGTTTGTTATACGCTTGCCAGTTAGTCGGGAAGCAGAAACTCCCCAATTCTGAGCAATGCCATGGTTCTAATAATCAATATAAACAGGTTTTATCAAGGAACAGTTTATGAGTAAATCCAGCATCATGATCGTAGAAGACGACGCCGATTTGCGCGAAGCGTTAACAGATACATTAAAACTGGCTGGTTATCATGTCTGGGAAGCAAGTAACGGCAATATGGCGTTAGACGTTCTTGCTAACGAAAATGTCAACATGGTGGTTTCAGACGTGCAAATGGATGGCATGGATGGGCAGACATTGCTGAAGAAAGTTAAAAGCACCTATCCTGAAATCCCGGTGGTTTTAATGACAGCTTATGGCACCATTCAAAAAGCCGTCGAAGCAATGCAATCCGGCGCAGTTGATTATCTGGTTAAACCTTTTGAGGCAGAAGTGCTGGTGAATATGGTTAGCCAATATGTATTGCCAGAAGAGCAAGCGACAGAATTTATTGCCGAAGATTCGCGCACCAAAGAGATGGTGACATTGGCACAGCGGGTTGCAGATAGTGATGCCACAGTTTTAATTAATGGCGAAAGTGGCTCTGGCAAAGAAGTTTTCGCACAAATAATTCATCGCTTTTCGACACGACATGAAGGTCCATTCATCGCCATAAATTGTGCGGCGATCCCTGAAAATATGCTTGAGGCCATGTTGTTTGGTTATGAAAAAGGTGCATTTACTGGTGCCTATAAATCCTCACCCGGTAAATTTGAGCTGGCCAATCATGGCACCTTGTTGCTGGATGAAATATCTGAAATGGATCTTGGTTTGCAGGCCAAACTATTACGGGTTTTACAAGAGAGAGAAGTTGAGCGATTGGGTGGCAATAAACTTATTCCGCTGGATATTCGTGTGCTGGCAACAACCAATCGCGACATGAAAGCAGAAGTGAAGTCGGGTCGTTTCCGCGAAGATTTGTATTATCGGCTCAATGTTTTCCCACTCACTTTACCGCCTTTGCGAGAACGCACTGGTGACATTGTTCCCTTATTTGAATATTTGCTGCGAAGACATTTGGAAGGCACAGGAAAGCCGGTGCCTACTGTTGATGATGCCGCTGCAAGTTTTCTTTTATCCCACAACTGGTCCGGTAATGTACGTGAGCTTGATAATGTTGCACAGCGTGCGCTGATATTACAAACCGAGGGTGTGATCAGCAAAAGTCATATTATGTTTGAACCAGATCAAGTGGGCAATACCAGCAGTGCATCAAATACATCACAAACGGTGGAAGCATCTGAGACAGAAAATGAGATGGACGCCGAAAATGAATTACTTGGCGATAATTTGAGAAATCAGGAATTTCGATTAATTCTGGATGCATTAACCACAGCTAATGGTAGCCGAAAAACAGCGGCGGAAAAATTGGGTATAAGCCAGCGCACATTGCGTTACAAGCTGGCAAAAATGCGGGAGATTGGTATGGCTGTTCCTGCAGCATATGGAAACTAGAGGAACTCTGATCACCATTTTCTTTGATCAGTTACTCTCATAAGAAATTTAACTCACGGAATTTACAGGTACTCAAAATGAATAAGATCGATATGGGTAGTGCGTTGATGGATATGCAAAAACTGGCTAATCAGGCACAGTTGAAGCCGCTGGAAAAGTTAAATCAAATCGATGATAACGCACCACAAAACTTTGCTGAGTTGTTAAAAACTGCAGTGGATAATGTTAACGCTGCACAGAAAACTTCTGGTCATTTAAAGAAAGCGTTTGAAATGGGTGACCCATCTGTGGATCTACCACAGGTAATGGTGGCATCACAAAAAGCTGGCGTGGCTTTTCAGGCTATGTTGACAGTAAGAGGCAATTTACTTAAAGCCTATCAAGATATTATGAGCATGCCGGTTTAATTGCTTTACACCAGAGTCGGATAAAAAAATATGGCTGTAGCAAATGCGAATGCAGAACCTGAAACGCCGGAAAATCTTCCCGTGGCGGAAGCTAATGGCAATGTGCCAGTGCCTGTTGAAAACGAACAGATTAATGCACCGGCCGAGGTTGAAGAAGAGGATGATGATTCTAATGTCATTGTTAAACGATTCCGAAGTTTAAGTCGCCCAAGACAAATTCAACTTATCCTCTCTGTTGCGGCAACCATTGCTATGATGGTTGTAATTTTCCTGTGGTCTGCAGATCCAAATTATCAACTGCTTTATCGAAACCTGTCAAATAAAGCGGCAGGTGATATTGTTCAAGTATTAAAACAACAAAATGTTGATTATAAACTGGACGAAACCAACGGCGAAGTTAAAGTGCCTGCCGATCAACTGCATGCTACGCGAATTATGTTGGCCTCTCAGGGATTACCGAAAACCGATGAGGCCGGTTTCGAAATGCTGGATAAGCAGCAAGGCTTTGGCACTAGTCAGTTTATGGAAAAAGCGCGTTATCATCGCGCGCTGGAAGGTGAGCTAGCACGCTCGATATCAAATCTCGATGCCGTGGATTATGCCAGAGTACATTTAGCGATTCCTAAACAATCGGTATTTATCCGGGACCGTCGCCCTCCAAGTGCCTCGGTAATGGTGAATCTCTTTCCGGGTAAAGTGTTGGGAGAAACGCAGATATCTTCCGTCGTGCATCTAGTGGCATCCAGCATTCCTGATTTAACACCGGGTAAGGTGACGGTGGTAGATCAGCAAGGAAAGTTATTAAGCAAAAAAGAATTAAGCGGTGAAATGGCTTTGTCCACCGCGCAGTTTGATTACAAACGTAAGCTGGAAGATTATTATATTTCACGCATTGAACGTATTTTAATGCCCATTGTGGGATTTGAAGGCGTGCGCTCTCAAGTTGATGCGGAAATTGATTTTACTATAGTGGAGCAAACTACCGAAAGTTTTAATCCTGATCTGCCGGCATTAAGAAGTGAACATACGATTAGCCAGGAATCTCGTGGTGGTGATTTAGGTGGAGTACCCGGTGCATTAACGAATCAACCACCTGGTGTCGCCACTGTACCGGAAGAAAATCCGGGTAAAGACGGCCAAGCAGCAGGTGGTAGTCCGTCGCAAAAAAGTCGTCAGGAAACATTTAATTATGAATTGGATAAAACCATTAGTCACAGCAGGCAGTCAACAGGCACATTATCACGTCTATCAGTTGCCGTTGTGGTTGATGACAAGATTCATTTTGATGAAGATGCAAATTTGATTCGCACACCCCTGGCGCCTGAAGAAATTAATCGTTTGTCCACTTTAATCAAAGACGCAGTGGGATTTAACGCCTCGCGTGGTGATAGTATCAATGTCATTAATGCTTCATTCCAAACTTCTCAAGCTGTACCTCCCCCACCTAAATTACCTATTTGGGAACAACCCTGGGTTAAAGATATTGCCAAACAGGGTGCTAGCATCATATTTATTTTGATAGTTATTATTCTGGTATTACGACCGGTTATAAGGGAGTTAACGTATAAAGAAGTGGTTGAAGAAGTCGTTGAAGAGGAAATGAGTGAAGAGGAAATAGCAGAAGCAGCCGCTGCAGAAGCGGAGGCCAAGCGTGCAGAAATGGAAGCTATGGGCGGCTTGAGTTCCGACGAATGGGCGGAATTGGGCATTACGCATGAAGATTATGAAAATATGTTGCGTACATTGAAAGAAATGGCGGCGGATGATCCACGAATTGTTGCACAAGTAATTAAAACTTGGGTCGCTTTGGACGAAGATGGTTAAGTAATGGCAGATAATGAAGAGATAAATATTCCCAGCTTTGATGGCAGTTCTGATGACCTAACGGGTGTGGAGCGCTCCGCTATTTTGTTGCTTACTTTGGGCGAAGAAGAAGCGGCGAATGTCATGCAGCTTATGGAACCCAAAGAAGTGCAGCGAATCGGTATCGCCATGGCTTCTTTGAACAATGTCACAAAATTGCAAGTGACAAAAGTGGTAAAAGATTTTTACCAAATTGTGAAGACCGCCACATCTCTTGGCTTGGATACGGACGAATATATACGTAATGTATTGGTTAAGGCATTGGGTGAGGATCGCGCCAGTGGTTTGATCGATCGTATACTTTTGGGTGGTCACATTAAAGGTTTGGAAGCATTTAAATGGATGGATCCACGCTCTATTGCTGATGTTATTCGTAACGAACATCCACAAATCATTGCCATCGTCTTATCATTTCTGGAACATGATCAGGCCGCAGAAGTGTTAACACAGTTTCCTGAGCCGGTGCGGGTTGATGTTATTTTACGTATCGCCACCCTGGAAGGTATTCAACCCTCGGCCTTGCAGGAACTTAATGAAATTATGGAAAAACAATTTGCAGGTAATGCCAACGTGAAATCTTCTACAGTCGGCGGCGTAAAAACAGCAGCCAATATTCTAAACTTACTGGACAGCTCCATGGAAGGCGACATTATGGATGGTGTCAAAGATGTGGATGGCGATCTTGCTACCACAATTCAGGAGCTCATGTTTGTTTTTGATAATTTAATTGAAATTGATGATCGAGGTATTCAATCATTGCTTAAAGAAGTTTCCAGCGATGATTTGGTCGTGGCCTTAAAAGGTGCGGATGACAATATTAAAGATAAAATCTTTAATAATATGTCCAAGCGTGCGGCTGATATTCTTCGGGATGATTTGGAATCTAAAGGACCTGTGCGTCTCAGTGATGTGGAAGCAGCACAGAAAGCGGTTGTTGCAGTGGCCCGTAGAATGGCTGAGACGGGTGAAATTATCATGAGCTCAGGTGGCGATGACTTCGTATAAACGCGTTATTTCAAAAGATAATGTTGAAGAGCTTTCACTTTGGGATTTACCCATTGTCAGCGAAGGTGATGTACCGACAGTGGTACCGCAGGCTGAAAAACTGTTACCTACAGCGGAAGACATTGAGGCCATTCAAGAGCAGGCCTATCGCGAATCCTATGACGCAGCGTTTGAAACAGCGCAAAAAGAAGGATTTGAGCAAGGCTTACAAGCTGGTCAGCAACAGGGGTATGAAGCCGGTAAAGCAGAAGGATACAATCATGGTCTGGCTGAAGGTCAGGAAGTCATAAACGAAAAATCCGGTCATTTTTCTGCAATCATATCCACTCTTGCTAAGCCTTTGGAAAATCTGGATGAAGCTGTTGAGCATGAAATTGTCACATTAGCTATGGTTGTGGCCAGGCATTTGTTGCGGCGTGAATTAAAAACCGAACCCTCTCACGTTATTTCCGCTGTTCGCCAGGCGGTGGAACTTCTCCCCATTTCTGCACAAAATATTCGCGTTGTTTTACATCCAGAAGATGCGGCGCTGGTTCGCGAATCATTGTCCATGAGTGATGAAGATGAGCAACGTTGGAAAATCACAGAAGACCCTATGATGACGCGGGGTGGTTGTAATGTGGAAACTGAGTATTCGCGCATTGACGCCACAGTAGAGTCGAGAATCAATACGGTCATTGCCCAGGTACTGGGAAGTGAAAGGGAGAGTGATCATGTCGGCGAGTCTGGAAGCTAATCGCAATAAAATCTGGCTTAACCGTCTTAGGAAATATCACGATCTGATTGACAACAGTCAGGCTGTTTGCGTAGAAGGTAAGCTAACTCGCATGGTGGGTTTAACCATGGAAGCACAAGGCTGTCAGGCACCGGTGGGCGCGCGTTGTCTTGTGGTTGATCCTGATAATACGCAAATTGAAGCAGAAGTTGTCGGTTTTAGTGGTGACAAACTATATCTCATGCCCACTGGTGAACTGCAGGGCATTATTCCAAACGCGCGGGTGATTCCCACTAATCAACTCTACCAGGCACCTGCAGGTGAAAGATTGTTGGGTCGCGTAATTGATGGCGCGGGTGAGCCTCTGGACGATCTTGGGCCGTTAAAAAATGAAACCACTGTTCCTATTAATGGCAAAAACATAAATCCTTTGTCACGTAAGCCAATATGCGAGCCGCTGGATGTGGGTGTGCGAGCTATAAATTCTTTGCTTACGGTTGGGCGAGGCCAACGTATGGGTTTGTTTGCCGGTAGTGGGGTGGGTAAAAGTGTTTTGCTGGGTATGATGACACGTTTTACCGAAGCTGATGTGATTGTAGTTGGTCTAATTGGTGAGCGGGGGCGAGAGGTAAAAGAATTTATTCAGAATATTCTGGGTGAAGAAGGTATGTCGCGCTCAGTGGTGGTGGCCGCACCAGCAGACAGTACGCCCGTGTTACGTTTGCAAGGTGCAGCATTGGCGACAAGTATTGCTGAATATTTTCGAGACCAGGGCAAGAATGTTTTATTGTTAATGGATTCTCTGACTCGATACGCACAGGCTCAAAGGGAAGTGGCTTTAGCCATCGGCGAACCACCTGCCACGCGAGGTTATCCACCTTCAGTGTTTGCGAAATTGCCGCAATTGGTGGAACGCGCAGGCAATGGTGATGAAGGGGGCGGTTCGATTACGGCGTTCTATACAGTGCTAACAGAAGGCGATGATCAGCAGGACCCCATTGCTGATTCAGCACGAGCAATTCTTGATGGACATATAGTTTTATCGCGGCAAATTGCCGAGTCTGGGCGCTATCCCGCCATTGACATTGAAGCATCCATCAGCCGAGTCATGACTGAGATTGTAGACTCGAACCAAATGGCTTTTACTCATCGATTTAAGCAGCTGTATTCCACTTATCAGCAATCGCAGGACTTGATTAATGTTGGTGCTTACAGCTCCGGTAGTGATCCTAAAATTGATGAAGCAATTGCCATATATCCACAATTGATTCAGTTTTTGCAGCAAGGTATTAATGAACCGGTAAATTATGATGCCAGCGTGCAAGGACTGGCAGCAATGATGCAACCTCGTTCAAACGAAGCGCCAAATAACAACGACGCTCAATGAGAAAGGTAGTGTATCGTGAAAAAATCAGAACGCTTGCAACCCATTAGTGACTTTAAAAAACGTCAGGAAGAGGATGCTGCAAAAAGACTGGCGAAAGTCTCGCAAGAAGTTTCAGCACAAAAACAACGATTAGTTGACTTGCACAGTTACCGTGGTGAATATAGTCGGCAGTTTAATTCAGTGGGTGGCGGTGGCATGAGTGCGCAGAAAATGCGTGAATACCAACTGTTTATGCACAAACTCAATACTGTATTAGATCAACAAAAAGCGGCAATTGATGTGTTGGAACGAGAATATGAAGATAAAAAGCGGCAATGGTTAGCCGCGCGGAACAAGCTGCAAGCCATCAATAAAGTGCAGGATCGTCATCTGAAAAAGGAACGTCAGATAGAAGAAAAAGTAAGCCAAAAAGAGCAGGATGATCGTAATATAAGGCTCGTAAACCGCTGATTTTAAATAACTAGTTCCTCACTTCAAATAAACTCATTTCTATTTGTTTGACTAATTTTCCTATAAATACTCCTCGTCCATATCGTAATTTCTTTCTTTTGGCACCACCATTGCTCTAGTTCATAAGCTAGGCATTAATTGCATAGTTTTTATTTCATGATTAATTGGTCTTCGAGGAAATCAGGCATATGATGGAAGCAAGTGCGCAGTTATTGTTAGAAAATAGTGTGCCTAAATCATCGTCAGCGAATTCGATGTCGAACCGAAATAGCAGTGAAAACGGCTCGAATTTTTCTCAATATCTGAGCAACTCAAAAATGGAAATCAACGATAAAAAGCCGAGCTCGGAAAATAAACCCACCGCCTCACGCGAAAACACAAGAACCGCAAAAACTGCTGGTGAGAAAGAACCAACTCGGTCGGAAAAACAACCAGTCAAAGAGTCTGACGCGGTGGATTCATCTGAAACGGTTAGTCAAAAGCCTGTGCAAGCGAAGAAAACTGCAGAGGAAAATGTGTCAGATGACGCCGAGCCTCGAATCGTCGAAGCTGAAGTTGATCATCAACAGCTCAAACACGCCAGTGAATTAATCACAAAAAACAATGTATTTTTAAATCCTGAACTACTATTGAAACAATCGGCAAAGACAGAAGATTCAGTTCAGGAAAATGACAGTGTACTGGAAAGCCCTATCGAAAACAGTTTACAAAATCTGGTGAGAAAAATTCTACAAGAAGTTACGCCAAAGTCTGATGAAAAAACAAAGACTGAAGATGTTGATTCTGAATTAAATGCCTTGGCAGCGAAACTTGGTGCGACCAAACCAGTTCAAAAAGAATCTACTCAGAATATACCGTTCAATATGGCACAAGCTAATGTACAAAATCTATCTGAAAAGCCTGCTACACCAGAAAATCAAGCGGTAGATGCGGATGATGTAAATGTGGCAAATCAGCAAGCACAAGCTGTCTCTGCATTATTGGCTAAACTGCTTTCATCACAGTCTTCAAAAACAGATACTGATAGTAAAAAAGAGGCCCGTATTCAAGCTCTGGAAGGTATTAAAAATGTGTCTGCAAGCGAAAATGATTTGGAAAATATTGTTGAAATGCTAAATCAAGAGGGAAGTAGTTTGGAAGGTCTATTAAAAAATGAATCTTTATTAAACAAAATTCTTGAACGCCTGGATTTGGATAAGAATAAAGGTGATTTGTTATTTCAGGCGCGTATGGCTAATGAAAAAACATCGAATCTTTCTGATTTTGTGAGTCAACTCAGTCAGAAAGTCGCTGGTGAGAGTGTGGATAAAGCGTCGTTTCTGAACCCCTTAAATCCAATTAACAAACCGGCAAGTGTTTTACCTCAACAACAATTTGTCTTGGCAACCCCCATTAACCAACCAGCTTGGGGAGCGGAATTCAACAAGCGTATTCAGTTTATGATTAAAAGTGATATTCAGCATGCTGAATTACGGCTTGATCCACCCGAACTCGGTCGAATTCACGTCAAGATCAATTTAAATCAAGATCAGGCAAATGTTTCTTTCACGTCTGCGCATAATTCAGTACGCGATGCCATTGAGCAAACTTTGCCACGTTTACGGGAGCTGCTAAGTGAGTCAGGATTACAACTTGGCCAAACGGATGTTGCTTCACAATTTCAACAACAAAAAGATAACGGCGCAGGTGATGAAAACCATTTATCACCGCCGGTATACGCATCTATGGAAGAAGAAACTGCTGTTGAATCAGCCGAAACACACGCTAAGGAATATGCGCTTGATGGTGTAATAGACTATTTTGCCTAAGCCCTTCCACCTTTTTCTCTTCACCTATAATGCTGCTTAGAACGCAGATGTTTAGCCGCTCAAAAACTGATACAATCTTGAATAACCGTTAGTTATATCCGAATTATAAGCTCGTCTTATGTGGATTGTTTATTTTGTGAACTGAACCCTCGGGTGACGTAATATCAGCTATTCTTTAACGAGAAGCCTTACTCAATGCGCTATTTTTATATTGTCGTTATTTTGATTTTCATGTTTATTGCCACTGCGAGTATTTCATCCGAATTAATTGAAAATACCGAACAGGAAATTGAAAATAACGAACCACCTATGGATTGGAGCAGGCCTGTCGTATCTCGTGGCTTTGGTTATGAAGACGAGAGCCAGAACAACCAGCATTGGATAAATCAATACAAATCCGGTCAGGTTTCTTATTTTTTTGGTGACTATAACAAAGCGTTGCGAAGCTGGTTACCACTGGTCGATAAAAACTATGCTGAAGCTCAGGCCAGTGTGGGCTGGATGTATCATACCGGCTTGGGTGTGGAAAAAGATGAAGCCAGAGCTTTGACACTTTATCGGCATGCGGCCGAGCAAGGTAATGCCATTGCACAGAATAATTTAGCGACATTTTATGAAAAAGGCATTGTTGTAGAGAAAAATCTGGTTACTGCACGTGAGTGGTTTAAAAAGTCAGCGAAAAACGGTTACCGTTTTGCAGCATACAATTACGCTAACTTTTTACTGGATGGGCTGGGTGGTAAAAAAGATCAGCAGCAAGCTATTTTCTGGTTTCGAAAAGCAGCGGAGCAACAGGTAAGCCAGGCGCAAAAAAAGCTGGATTCTTTACCCTAAGGTTGCATAAAAAATCGTTTAAAAATCGCTTTACTGCTTTTATAGCAGCATATTATCGTTTTTGTGCCTATTTTCTGGATTTCACTTACGACTGCAGGGATGCAGGAGATAGAACAACGCATGGAGCAGTTGTCGAGAGTGATTAAGCTCAAACCAGAAAATAGGCACAAAAACGCTACTATACTAGCTCTATAAGCTTTTTAATCCGAGTGTTATGCAACCTTAGGGTTTATTGTCATTAACAGAAGAATAAATGCATGTTCTAGAGAGCTTATGAATTTTTCACATATTGGAATTCTGATGTATGGGTGATGAAATTGTAAAAAGCCAGTTTTCTAAATCTGACTATGAACGGTTCTTTCAGCATCTTTCCGATGAAACTGAAGCACTGAAAAAGTTGTTTGAACAGCAACGGTTTTCGCCAAACCTCGCTATGTGCGGTCTTGAGCAGGAAGCTTGGATTGTCGATAAGCAATTTCGACCCGCACCGGAAAATCAGTTTTTATTGCAGCAAATGCAATCACCTTTATTAAGCCCGGAATTGGCTCGCTTCAATATCGAATTAAACGTTACTCCACAATTGCTTTCAGGTAGTGGTTTGCAGCAGATTCATGCGGAACTGCAAAACTTATGGTTGCAATGTGAGCAAGTCCTTTCCAATCAATCATTAGACATGCAAATGATTGGCATTTTGCCAACTGTTGAAGATTCCGATTTCACATTGGAAAACATGTCTGAAATGAATCGCTACCGTGCATTGAATGAGCAAGTATTGAAATCTCGTAATGGTAGCCCAATTCGGTTGAATATAGTCGGCATGGAACACCTCAAGCGCATGCATGATGATGTTATGCTGGAATCAGCCGCAACATCATTTCAAATTCATCGACAAGTGCCACCCGAGCAAAGCGCGCGATACTATAACGCAGCGGTATTTTTATCCCCAATCACTGTTGCAGTGAGTGCAAATTCGCCTTTATTGTTTGAAAAACTATTGTGGCAGGAAACGCGAATACCATTGTTTGAACAAGCGGTGGAAGTGGGTGGTTATGGTAACGCCGCACATGGGCCAATTCGTCGCGTCACATTTGGTTCCGGATATGTTAAAGAAAACGTGTTGGAATGTTTTCAAGAGAACCTGGCACACTATCCTGTGTTATTACCGGTGGATCTTGGCAAAGTGGAAAAGCAATTTGCCCACTTACGTATGCACAATGGTACGATCTGGCGTTGGAATCGACCACTGATTGGATTTGATGATGATGGTATACATATTCGGGTAGAGCACCGGGTTGTGTCCGCCGGTCCCAGTCTGATAGATGAAATGGCGAATGCGGCCTTCTTTTATGGCTTGCAGGAATACTTTGCAACTCAGTCGATAGCACCAGAGACGCTTTTAAACTTTTCAACCGTAAAGAATAATTTTTATTCTGCGGCGCAACATGGATTAACACACAGTATCACCTGGTTTGATGATAAAAAAATCTCAATTCAAAATCTGGTTGGCCAGGAATTGCTTGAAAAATCCAGGCAGGGACTAGAGCAATTGTGTGTGAACAGCGCTTTGATAGAAAATTACCTTGGTATTATTCAACAGCGAGTGGAAAAAAATCGTACCGGTAGTCGTTGGCAACAATTGTATGTAGAGAAGCATGGGCGCGATATGCAACAATTATGTGCGCAGTATTGGGAGAATCAGCAGTCGGGCATACCTGTACATGAGTGGAATATATGAAAGAAATTGAATTACATGAGTTTAACTATCTTCCGCCGGGTATTGAGGCGTGTACCGCAAAAAATCTTCATCATCATTTACCCGGTCCATCTCTAATTCATCTCGCTGGTAAAAAAACCGAGCCATTATTCATTTCGATTTTACAGCATGGTAATGAAGCGGTGGGTTTGTATGCGCTGCAAAATCTGTTAAACGCGTACCAAAACGAACCGTTGCCGCGTAGCATATCCATATTCGTGGGCAATGTGCAAGCCGCACAGTTTGATATGCGACGCCTGGATCATCAACCGGATTACAATCGCATGTGGCCGAGTAAGATGCTGGATCATGATTTACCGGAAGCACGTTTAATGCGACAGGTGTGGGAAACTATGCGTCAGCGAAAACCCTTTGCCAGTATTGATTTGCACAATAATACCGGATTGAATCCGCACTACGCCTGCATAAACAAATTGGATAATCGTTTCTATCATCTGGCAACTATGTTTTCTCGCCAAGTAGTTTATTTTATTCAGCCTCAAGGCGTACAATCCATGGCGTTTGCGGAATTATGCCCGTCTGTAACACTGGAATGTGGTCATGTGGAAGATAAGGCGGGTATCGATCATGCGTTTGAATATCTTGATGCCTGTTTGCAACTGAGTGAAATTCCCAGTTCTTCTATGGAATCAACAGACATGGATTTATATCACACAGTGGCAACAGTAAAAGTGCCTCAGGAATTAACTTTTAGTTACGAAGATAGTACACAGGATATCTATTTCAGTCCGGAGCTGGAAAAATATAATTTTCTCGAAACCGAAAAGGGTAGTTTAGTTGCGCTGACACATCCAGACAAAACGGTACGATTAAAGGTTTATAACGAAGCAGGTGAAGATGTGGCGTCAGAATATTTTGATTTTAATGATAATGAAATCCGATTAATGAAAACAGTTATGCCCTCCATGATTACTTCGAATGAAAAGGTAATACGTCAGGATTGTCTGTGTTACCTTATGGAAAGATACCCATTTTAATCATTATGAATTGAGTCATTTTGAATAAAGTTGGTGTTTTATACCTCGATCCACACCCATTGCAATGACAAATAATCTACATTATTCAGTCAGTTAAGTGCTGAGTGTAGAATCCCATAAAAATAACTGATTGATTTACTCGGATTACTTGACAAATTCTTGTTGACTAGCTATATTAAAAAAGTCTTATATAAGTAATGGCTAATGTTTTAAGCAAGCGCTTTATATTGGTCGAAATTCAGTTTGTCAGGAGCAATACATGAACAGTTTTATCTCGGGTACAGAAGCAAGAAAATTAATCGAAGAAACTGGCGCAGTTTTAATTGATGTGCGTAATCCTGGTGAATATGCTAATGGCTCTGCTCCAGGTGCGCTGAATATTCCCGTAAACATGATTCCTCATAAAGCTCATGAGCTAGACGCTGACAAACATGTCATTCTGTTTTGTGTGAGCGGTGCCCGCAGTGCGCAAGCGCATATGATTTTACAATCCATGGGGTTTTCGAATGTGAAGAATGCGGGTGGTTTGCAGAGTTTTTTAAATAGCTAAAGAAATTTTGAATACGTAAAAAGTTGTAACGGGTTCTATTGTATTCCCCTCCCTGAATTATTAACAATAGGACCCAATCTATTAAGGCGGTCTGATATTTATCAGGCCGTTTTTCATTGATCTTAGGATTAACTCTCGTCTTTCAGATGTCTCGCCTGCCGGTTTAAGGCACTGCTCTTATTTTGTTTTCTACTTTTGTTGCGTTGTTCAATCATTTTGTGATCAGCAAAAGATGGATAACCTTTTAAGCCTGAATTTTGATAATCCAGCCATAAAGTTTGTTTAATTTCTTCACTTTGCAGACCTAAACATTCTTGCATCGCCTGGTAAAGCAAATCAAATAATCTTGCCAGCGCAATCTTATGTGTTTGGCCGGTATGTTCATGTAGCCAGTTTGTGACTGACATAAAACGTTGAAACGGATCGTCAGCCAATAATAGTAATTTGCTTTGTGTGAAGCGGCCAGAGTTAGCAATCATATCCCAATAACGCGCGAATCGATTAAGATTTTGCATGCCTGAAAATGAAATCAGGTTGTTGCTGAGAATGTTATAGGGTGGTGAAGGGTTGAAACGCAAATCAAACGCTTGAGTATGACGTAAAATCGGTGTGCCTCGCAGGCGTTTTAAGATACCCACTTGAATTTCGTGTGGTTCCAGAGAAACCAGTTGATCAAAACCATTGGCAATACTTTCCAGTGTTTCACCTGGCAAGCCCAGGATCAGGTCCGTATGTAAATGGGCATGACTGTGTTGCTTTAACCAATGAATGTTTTCTTTGCTTTTTTCATTGTTTTGTTTTCGACTAATGAGTGCTTGCACATCCGGATTAAAGCTTTGAATGCCAATCTCAAATTGTAAACTTCCTTCGGGAAATCTGGCGATAATACTTTTGAGTTTTTCGGGTAAGTGATCGGGAATTAATTCAAAATGCAAAAACAGTTTTTCATCTAAGCGCTCGAGAAAAAATTCTAAAATTCGAATACTACTTTGGATTTTTAAATTAAATGTGCGATCAACAAATTTAAAATGTCTGACTCCCCGTTGATAAAGTTTATCCATCTCAGCCAGGAATAAATCCAGATCAAAAGCTGTAGCAGTTTTATCCAAAGCGGATAAACAAAATTCACATTTAAAAGGACAACCACGGGAGGCTTCTATGTAGATAATTCGATTGGCTACATCCTCATCAGTATACTCATCATAGGGCAGAGTAAGAAAAGGTAAGGGCACTGGATTGGCTTGAATGATTTTTTCTTTGGGTAGCTCACCTGACAGGATTTTTTGGCAAAGTTCCGCAAATGTCAGATCGGCAATGCCACAAATCACATAATCTGCAAGTTGAACAATTTCTTGCGTTTCATGTTCAAAACTTACTTCCGGCCCACCCAGGACGATGATCAAATCCGGTTGAATTGTTTTTAGCAACGATACCAGTTGTGTTGTTTGCTCAACATTCCAGATGTAAACACCTAAGCCAATGATCTTCGGATTATCTGCCAGCAATTGTTCGGCTATATCGATTGGCCGGGCATTGATGATGAATTCCTGAATTGTCGTTTGAGCTTTAAGCTCACCCATGTTTGCTTTTAGATAACGTAATCCCAGTGAGCAATGGATGTAACGCGCGTTCAGTGTAGAGAGGATGATTGGTTTCATGAAATCTGATTGCTTTTAAGATTCAACAGCTTTTACGGCTGAGGCTTGCGCGCGACAAAAACGGCACGGGTGGGAGCTTGATAACCTTCTATTGTCAGGTTGGCATTGTTCGGGTCAAGAAATTCTGGTAACGAATCGAATTTCATCCAATCTGTGGCATGTTGTTCTTCTACATTGGTTTGATTAACATCACATAGTCGAATATCTACAAATCCAGCGCGCTTCAACCAGGCTTCCAGAGTTGTACACGAAGGCAGAAACCAAACATTATTCATTTGTGCATATCGATCACGCGGCACAAGCACATGATTTTCACCTCCATCCACTACTAGTGTTTCCAACACCAATTCGCCGCCAGGTTTTAACAGGTTTTTAAGTTGCTGCAAATGATCAAAAGGGGAGCGGCGGTGATATAAAATTCCCATGGAAAATGCAGTATCGAAGCACGGCAGGTTTTCCGGTACATCTTCCAACTTTAAAGGTAGTACATAAACGTTTTTATCACCCGTATATTTTTTTACGGCATGATATTGCATGACAAATAATAAAGAGGGATCAATACCGATGACCAGCTTAGCTCCAGCGCCAGCCATACGCCAACTATGATAACCATTGCCACAACCAACATCTAATATGGTGCGGCCTTTTAAGTCAGATAGATGGGGCAAAACACGATCCCACTTCCAATCCGATCGCCATTCCGTTGTTATTTCAATATCAAATAATTTGTATGGTCCTTTACGCCAGGGAATCAGTTGACGCAAATGCGTTTCCAATTGTTGGCGTATTTCAGTATCGCAATCAGATGATTGACCAATATCAATAAAACTTTGGTTTAAATCTAATTTTGATGCATTGATGTCAGGTAAATTATCCAGTACCTGGAGCCAGGATTTTAGATTTCCATTTTTTGTAAAATCCATGTGTTGGCGAATTTGAGCGGGTAACACTTCCAGCCATTTATCCAGACCGGCATCGGACATTTTTTGGTAAAGCGAATCGTAATTAATCATTTGATAGCAAAATAGGACGCAAAGTTAAGGCATTGAAACCATAAATCACAACGATGAAAACCCACCTCATGTAAGCGGTGTAAATGTGTATCACTGGCTTCAGGAATTAATACATTTTCCAGTGCTGTACGTTTTTGGCTGATTTCCAGATCAGAGTAACCCTGGGTTTTTTTAAATGCATGATGCAATTCGGTGAACAATGCATCTTTTTGCGCATTGTTAAATGTGATTTTTTCCGAAAGTAATAATATACCGCCGGGGATCAGTGCATCATAAATGCGTTGTAATAGCTTTTCTCTTTCGGCTTTGGGAATAAATTGCAAAGTGAAATTTAAAATTACCAGTGAGGCATTTTGTATATCAGTATCGAGTATATCCTGGCAAATAATCTCGTAGGAATGATTAACGTTCAGCTTGTCGAGATTTTGCTTACAGCGTGTGGCCATGGCAGAGGAATTATCCACACCGATGACATGACAGTTTTTGTCACCTAGGTTGCTTAAAATGGCTGCAGTTGAAGCCCCGAGCGAACAGCCCAAGTCATAACAAACACTGCCGTTTTTGGCATGAGTTTGGGCGAATATACCAATCATATTGATGATATTTTCATACCCTGGCACGGAACGTTTGATCATGTCACTAAAGACATTGGCAACCGCCTCATTAAATTGAAATTCCTGGGTATTTGATTGGTAAGAAGCAAAAAGCTTATCTTGGGTATTGTTATACATATTAATCAGCTGTGATAAATCAGGGTGGCTTCGTCTAAATTTTTTCCAGCTATTATGACGAATTTTATGATTGCTTCAAGCAGTCCTAGGAAATATTTCAAGTTATTGTTATTTATATGATTTATTGTGAGAGTAAGTGAATTTAGCGGTGCTTTTCAAAAAAAATGTAAATTATTGTTAATTTTCTTGTCAAAACTGTGAAGCCGCTTACATATGCGCATTTGACCACGTGCTTAAATTAAGTTGTAACTTAATTAACTGAAGCAAAGGAGAGACATCATGGCAGCACGGAAAATTCTGGAAAATGAAGTAGGCAATACAGATATTGCGAAGCAATCAGCAGCTGAACAATATTTTGACGATATTTTTGATAGTGAAGAGTTTGTTTCGGACGAATTCGAAATTGAAGAAGTTGGAATAGATTCAGTGGCCGCAAATGAAGATTTGTGGGAAATTCTGGATATCACTGAAGAAGAATGGGATGCGGCGAGCGAAGGCGGTTACTTAATGCCATAAAAGGGTAATGAGAATTGTGGAGCTTATACTAGGCCACACCTTTATTCCGAATGTGCGTTTCTTGACTCACAGGAATAACAAAGCTAAATGTGACACCGCCTTGAGCCCTTGCTTCGGCCCAGATTTTGCCATGATGGCCATCGATTATTTCCTTACTGATTGCCAGGCCTAGTCCGGTACCACCCGCGCCGGATTTTGTTTTGCTGCTTTGCGCAAATTTATCGAAAACTAAACTCAGTTCGTTATCTGGGATTCCTACACCTTCATCGCTAATGCTGACTTTAATCGCAGCTTGATTGTTAACATCATCAGCTATTGGCAGTTCATCATCAACCGCAACATGAATTAATTTACCTTCGGGTGAAAACTTAATGGCATTCGATAAGAAATTGGTAATCACCTGGCCGATTTTTGCCTGATCAAATTCTGCAATCGTATCTGTGTTAATGTCGGTTTCAATTTTCAGGCCTTGCTGATCACTATGTGCTTCTAATTCATCAATGCATGCCTTAATTGTTGTTTGCATTTCTTGATGACTTAAATCAAAACTCATTTTGCCTGCTTCAAGTTTTGATAGATCCAACAAGTCGTTAAGCAGCTTCAATAATCTCTGGCCACTGATATGTATTTTGTCAAAATAATTGGTAATTTTTACGGTATCGCCAGTGGGTGACTTTTTCAATCCCAAATTGGAATAAGCAAGAATGGCATGCATGGGGGTGCGTAATTCATGAGACATGTTGGCAAGAAATTCTGATTTGGCCATGTTTGCGACTTCTGCTGCCTCTTTGGCGTTTTTGAGCACGGTGATATCGCCCATAACGCCTAATATGCCGGCTATCTGACCATCATGCTGATGATAAACCGATTCATGTACTTCATATTCAACTTTGTGGCCATCTTTTTCCAGGCAGAAGTTCCAGCAGTGTTCGCCACCAGTTGCGAGCAATTTTTTCTCGTTCTGAATAATTTTTTCAGCTAATTTCGTGTCACTTAATAAATCATATGATGTTTTCCCAACAATCGTATTACGATCATCGAGTGACAATGCTTTGGCAAACGCTTCATTACAACTCACAAAGTTTAAATTAGCATCTTTTAAGCAAATTGGTGCAGGAATAGTTTCCAATATTTTCTCAAGATTTTTTTGCTGAATTTTTAATGCGTTTTTATCTTTATAGATTTGCTGGTCAGCATATTCAATGGCATTCGCCAATTTACTCAGCTCGTCGTAGCGCTGAGAAAGTGTTGTTAATGTTATGTTACCGCTACCCATTTCAGGTATTGCGTGTAGCATTTTCTGGATCGGAGAGCTGATGATTCGAGCAATCGCAACGGCTATAACAAGTATTGTTAATGTAACTGCTATGATTATATAAAGGAAGTTTGTTAATAATGTATCATTCATTCGTGCTAATGCTTGAATGTTGAGAGTCATCATAATTTGTCCGAGTGTTTCCTCCCCAAAGTTTATTGAGTCAGTAAATAATGCGATATCTTTTGTTTTAAGTAATTTATAGTGTACATGTCTATCAATGTGATTTTCTTGCTTCATATTGGCAAAAAGAGGATTGTTGTATGGGAGTAGTACGGGAAAGTTTTCAGAATCGGTGGTAGCAATTACCTGGTTTTTGTTATCAACAATAGTAATTTCGGATACTGAGTAGAGGTTGCCAGTCGCATCGCTATTGAGCAGATTGTGTTTTAAAGCATTTAACTGATTCCAGAGTTCAAAGTGTTTGCCATAGCGTACATCATCTGCAATCAGCAAAGAAACAGATCCAATCAAGTCATGACTTTGTTTAAGTAAAATTTGATTGAGTCGCGCGGACTCTTCATTGTACTCATAGTAGGTAATGAAAGCTGCAGGTGCAGACACGACAAGTAGTAATAGTAGTGCTATTTGACGGGAAAAGGATTTTTTAATCCATGAAATCATTGCTAACAATCCGTTGTTATATATGCTTAGTTCTGCTCAAGTTTTTCAAGCATATTTTTAATTGGATTAAAAAAGGCGATTTTTTTAGTGACAAAACCATCTAGTCCAAATTCTTGTAACATGGCTTTTCCCTCTGAAGATTGATTAAATTTCAACAGAACATTTTGAAAGTCATGTATGGTTTTTTGTGAGACTGATTTACCAGCTACCAGCGGGGTAAATGGGTATGGACCATTTTTTTCCAGAATAGTTAATCGCTTTTCAATTTTCGGATTTCGTTTCATAAACTCTACCCAAACGTACTCATCAACCGCAGCCACATCTGCTAAACCATTGACAACAGCTTGAATACTACGCTCGTGATTTCCAGCGCGAATAAGTAAGCGGAAATGATCTTGTAAATTAATACCTCGGTTTTTTAACTCGATGGAAGGGGAAAAATAACCTGAATTCGAGCGTAAATCGGAATAAGTGAATATCTTACCTTTAAAATCCTGTAGCGATTTTTCAGGTCGATTTTTTCGAGCAATAACAAAACTGCGATATTCAGGTTTTTGAAGAAATAATGGAACACTGATGAGTTGCTGGCCATCTTTGATATGATCTTCCACAAACGGAGCACCGCAGGTCCACGCCAATGCCTTGGGATTATTACGCATGATTTTGCTGAGTTCTGCATAGGTATCAACGAATACTGGATGCAACGCATAACCGGTCTTAGTTGACAAATGCTGTACAAAGCGATCAATCAGTGCAGCACTACCACTATTAATAACCACACCACTGACAACAAATGGTTGAGATTGCTTATTATTGGCTTGAGCGTGTGCAGCCAGAACAAAAAACATCAACAGAGCGATTAATAAGCGAGAGAAACTGTGGTTGTTCATATCAATTCCATTATTTATCAGTAAAGTTGCTTGGCTTATATTTCATGATAAAAAGTCCGAATTTATTTACCAAACACTTTGTGCGCAGCTCATATCAATATCGGTTCTGGGGTTAATAAGCTTTAATGTTTCACGGATTTGTTGGCGCTGGATTAGTGCGAAATGCGCAACAAAATGCAAGATTGACGACTATTTTGGCGGTAGTTGGCGGAAATTAAAACTAACGAGGGCTGCCGAGAGCTAGTGAGCTGTGTTTCTTAACATACACATTTTTGTTGAACGGGAAGTCTAAACACCCAGAAGCTTTCGGATATGCAGTATCGGCTTTTAATAAATTGCAGGGGAAATTTGTCTTGGTGGATTAAAATCCACAAAATTTTCATTTGCTCGCTACAAAACCTGTTTTAGTGCCGTTTTGCCTATCTAATTTACGCTAATATGATTGCTATTATTTGTTTTGCGGCTTTTAATTCTATCAATAGCATCAATAATTTGTTCTTTATTACGCAACCCGAATAACACGATTAAGAGTAGAATGATGGCAATTACACCAAATAGTGTATAGTCGCGTTCATTTGCTGGTGTTGATTGCGCCATTGCTAATTCACTATCGGTGACTACCAGATTATCTTCCTGGTTTGCGTTTTGTTGGGTTACTACGCTTTTTCGCGTTGAAGTAGACTTATTCTCAACATTAGCTGGACTACTTGAGTTTAGGAACAAATTTTCAGCGCTTCGATCAATTTTTGCTTCTAATTCAGCAATGCGTTTTCTTAGCGCTTCATTTTGTCTTTCGATTCTTTGTGCTTCTGCTCGAGTTTGTTGTAGCACATTGGTTTTGCTCCTGATCTGATCATTTTTTATTTTTTCCATAATATCAGCGGGGATGATATCTTCATCCACCTGGGCAATTTGTAAACGTGCTGTGTTGTTTTTGAACACACTATTTTGTTCATCAGCTGTGCTTGCGGAAGCGGCCAAAACATTTTTCGGTGCATTACTGTTGTTACTGCCACTGATACGTTCAATAAATGCGATAGCTTCTTTGCGGGATATGTCCCAGATTCTGTCAAAATTACGTAAAGTCAGCGGTACACCGGCTTGTAGTTTATCGATATTGTCGTTGAGAAAGGCATTTCGATTTTGTTCAAAAAGTGCAACCATAACCTGTTGCATGCTCATTCTGCTATCGGGACGAAAAGCCTGGGCCAGAATGGAAAGTGAATCACCAGGTTTTACAGCGTTGTACCGCAAACTGCCGTCTTGCATTTTTTTAATATCGTCGCTTTTTCCACCACTGGTAGATGAAACCGATTTGGGGGTTGCCGTATTTGGTACAACTGTGCGTTGAACAACCGGTGCTTTTGCTACTTTAAGTGGTTGTTTCGGAGCCAATGGTTGAGAGCGAGGGAATACCGGACGCTGAATCACTGGATTTGTAATGCTTTGTGTGGATTTTACTTTTTCATCCCATAATTGTGTAACGGCTTGAGGTGTTAGTAAAATGTCATACTGTTTAATGATTCGACCCGACGGCCAGGTTACTTCGACTAACAAGCTGACAGACAATTCCTTAACCACTAATACAGACGTAACGTGGATATAAAGCGTGCCATTCTTGCGTTTTTGCAATTTAAAACGAAAGTTTTTCAGAATGGATTGATATTCCAGCCCTCGTTTTGCAAATTCAGATTTATCCGCCAGTTGAATGGCAATATTATCAATTTCGTCGTCGGTATATGACGGAATGTTGATTTCGGCATTAAATTGCTCAGCAAAATGTGAGTGAACTTTAATATCACCGAAACTGAGTGCAAAAGCATTAATGCTTAGAGAAAGCGTTAAGGCTGAAATCAAATAAGTGAGATACTTTTTTATCATATTCTAAAAATAATCCCTAAATCATTCTATATAACGACTTATTTGCCGCAAAACTTAAGAATTACGGGTTATCCGATAACATGAAACTTTGTATTAATAGAAGTGTTACCCAACAACGGTATAGTGTTTGTTTTTATTCCACTGGGGGCACTGAGATTTATATACAAATTCCATTTTGTTCTTATTTTTTGGGGTGAGGTCCACATTTATCACAAACCAAATGAATTTTTTCAAGTTTGTGAAACAATAGTATATCACTAAATTAATTTTTTAGACCGCTGAATCCCGGTATATTTTTGATGTCGACTTCATCAATTTGTTCATCTTTTAAAAACCTTTTTGCATATTTCAAATAAACCTTTTCGGAAACAAATACGTCAAATATATCAGGATCTATGTGGGATTCCTGTTTCATATTACCCAATATTTTAATTGCGGTAGATAACTGCATGGCTTTTTTATAGGGTCGGTCTGCTGCGGTTAAGGCTTCAAAAACATCTGCGATACACATCATTCTGGCTTGGACGGAAAGTTGATTGCCTTGTAGGCCATTGGGGTAACCTTTGCCATCCATTCTTTCATGATGGTTGCCAGCAATTTCAGGCACATTTTTTAAATGGTTTGGGAAACGTAAAGCGCCGAGCATTTGTTGCGTCATAACAATATGATGATTAACGATACTGCGTTCTGCGTCGGTGAGTGTGCCTTTTCTGATGCATAAGTTATCAATTTCTTCCTGTGTTAGCAGGAATCGTTGTTGGCCTTTACTGTCATACCAGCTATGGCGTGCAATTTGCTGAATTTTTTCCACGGCATCGTCACCCATATATTCGCTGCCTTTATTGGCTTTGCAGATAAATTCGAAGTCTTGCTCCAATTGTTTTATGGCAGAATGATATTGTGTTTCAGCTTGTTTTATCAGCTCCGGATCTTCGCTATTGAGGCGAGTATTTAATAATTTAATTTCTACTTCTTTTTTTAAAGTTTCGACTCTCTCGGCAATTAATTCAATGCGATCAAAAATGGTTTCCAGTTTTGTCGCTTTGTCGACAACATGTACAGGCGTTGTGATTTTGCCGCAATCGTGCAGTAATGCGGCAATGTTCAGTTCGTATAATTCTTGTTCGGAGAATTTTGTCGCTTTGAATGGGCCATGATCCTGATCATTGATGGCATCGGCTAACATCATGGCAATTTCTGGCACCCGGCGACAATGCCCCCCCGTATAAGGTGATTTTTCATCTATAGCTTGGGCAATAATTTTAATGAAATTTTCCAGCAGTTCCCGTAAATCACTTATCAATTGGAAGTTTGTGATGGCAATGGCGGCTTGCGAGGCCAAAGACTCGGCCAGTTTTTGGTCACGTATCGAAAAGGCGGTAAGCTTTTCTGTCTTAGGATCTTGAGCATTTATTAACTGCAATACCCCAATGATTTCATCTTCATGATTACGCATGGGAACGGTTAAAAAAGACTGCGAACGATAGTTATTTTGTTGATCGTATAATTTGGTACCTTGAAAATCGAAACCATGCGCGGCATAGGCATCGGCAATGTTAGCTGTTTTGCCAGTCACCGCCGCATAAGCGGATATGTTTTTCAGGTTGGCATTACCTTCAGCATCAAAAAGCGGAATTGGCGCTAATGTAATGGGATTTCCTGTGGTGCCACCCATGGCAAAATCCAAAGAGTCGGTACGCATGATTTCAAATTTAAGTTGCTTGCCTTTAACCAGATACAACGTACCGCCATCCGCATATGTGATTTGCTTGGCACCTATCATAATGAGTTCAAGCAATTTAGCGAGGTTACGTTCTTTTGATAGCGAAATGCCGATGGACGTCAGCTTTTCCACTTGTTTTAAAATTTTGTTGCTCATAGGGCTAATGAATGCCGCTCCATTAACGTTAAAAAATAACCGATACATATGAAAACTACTACCAATGAAATATCGGGTTAATGTTTAAAAACTTAATGTGCTTTGAACAGTGAAAATCGAGGGAAGAGTTGGAGCGGAGATAGGGTTTTGTGTTTCCGAAATGTGGAGTTTAGTGCAAAGCGTGCGGTTTGCTCAGTGTAAAGGTTGGAATGTGTGCGTCAAATTCCTGCTCGTCATCGGCCAGCATGGTGTAACAGCCTTTCATGCTACCGACTGGAGTTTCCATAATCGTACCGCTGGTATATTGATAACTTTCGCCAGGTCTTAAATAGGGTTGTTCACCCACCACGCCAAGACCGCGCACTTCCTGGGTTTTGCCGTCTGCGTTGGTGATAACCCAATGTCGGCTAATGAGTTTCGCACCGATATTGCCATCATTACGAATAGTAATGGTATAAGCGAAAACAAAACGACTTAGTTCCGGGTCGGATTGCTCATCTACATAGCTTGTTTTTACATCAATAGCAACTTTATAAATATTATCCAGGTTCATGATTGTTATCTTATCGCATATTGCATGGCGCCTAAAAGTCCGGCTTCCGGATTGGTGATTACTTTAACCGGCATATTTTCCGTTAGAGATTGCATTCTGCCTTTTGCATTAAAGGCTGTCAAAAGTTCGCTATTTTCAATGAGCTTAAGATTCTTCGCAGCGATGCCGCCTGCGATATAAACACCACCATTGGCCAGACAACTGAGGGCCAGGTTACCTGCTTGGGCACCGTAAATTTTACAAAATATTTCCATCGCATAAACAGCGAGATTATTACTGTTAGCCTGAGCTTGCTGTGAAATGGCTGCGGCAACATCTTCGGCCTGCAAAATATTTTCGTGTATTTCTTTTTCTGATTGTTCAGTAATTTCCAGTAGAAATTGAAAAATATTTACCAGACCTTGTCCGGAAAGGATTCTTTCGTATGATACATGTGGGTATCGGTTGTTGAGGAATTGATATAAGCCTACTTCAATTTCACTGTTGGGCGCAAAATCCACATGACCACCTTCGGTACCTAATACTTCATAGTTGGTATTTTGATACACCAGAATAGCTTGCCCCAGGCCTGTACCGGCACCAATAACCGCACGCACTCCGTGCTTTTGTTCTTTTCCACTTTGCAGGATTTTTAAATCTTGCTCTGTTAAATGCTCGATCGCATAACCGATCGCTTGAAAATCGTTAATCAAATAAACCTGAGGAATATTTAATTTGTTTTGCAAATCCAGGTTGTTTAATTCCCAGGGCAGGTTAGTCACCTTGGCATTGACATCTTGTTTGGTACGTTGAACTGGGCCCGCTACCGCAAGACAAGCTGCATCAATGGGTCCAATTTCATCGATGAATGACTCAATCAGTGGTAAAAACTGCGGGAAATCCGCACTGGCATAGATCTGCTTTTTGATGATTTCGCAGTGATCGCTACCATGCTTGCTAAATTGCAAGATCGTTTTGGTACCACCAATATCAGCTGACAGGATTGATTGCATATAACTAATCTAATTTACAAACGAAAACTTAGAGAAACATACCGGCAGCGTTATCGATATACCAACACATTTCAAATTGTGGATTGACACGTTGAATGGGATAACCAGGTGTTGGGTCTGTCCATTCCGACAATGATTTAATAATGTCTGCCTTGGTCACACTTTCGCTTAATAACAGGATGTGTTTTGCTTGATTGATCACCGGAAAAGTAATTGTTACGCGCCAGCTTTGCATTTTTTCAACATAAACAGCGACACATAAAGCTTGTTCTTCGGTTAATGCTGTTGTATCAGGAAAAAGCGATGCTGTGTGCCCATCGGTACCTAAACCCAGTAAAACCAAATCAAAACTAAGTTGCTGATCACTGTTTTTTGGCAAATGCTTTTTCAGGGTATTTTCATATGCTTCAGCGGCAGTTTTTGCATCACTAAGTTCAGTAGGAACCGCATGAATGTGGTTTTCATTAAAATCCACATGACTCAGCAGTGCTTCTGTGGCCATTTTAAAGTTGCTGTCTTGATGATCGTGTGCAACGAATCGTTCATCACCAAAATAACAATGGACTTTTTGCCAGTCGATCGCAGATTTATAAGGTTCTTCTGCTAGTAATTGGTAAAGTGCTCGTGGTGTGCCACCGCCCGACAGGGCGATATGAAAATCGCCATGTTCTGTGACAGCATTTTTATAACACGAGAGAAAATAATCTGCCGCTGCTTTGTGCAGAACCTTGGCAGATTCAAAAATTTTCGGTTTAATCATTCGTTGTTTTGTCTTCCTTATCAGGCCACATTGGAATCAGGATTATTCTTTAAAGATTCCATCTTATCATCAATAGCCTGTAAAAGATTGTTAAACGATTTTTCGAATGCGGCAACACCTTCTGTTTCCAGTTCATCCATGGCGGAATTAACATCTACGCCTAACTTAACAAGTTCCGCGAATTCATGTTCAGCATTGTCCAGATTCAGGTGCAAAGTTTTTTCACACTTACCATGATCGCGAAATGCTTGCGCCGTGGCGGGGGGGATGGTGTTAACGGTATTCTCACCAATTAAGGATTCGATATATAACACGTCGCTATAATCCGGATTCTTGGTGCCTGTACTTGCCCATAATAAGCGTTGAGGATTGGCACCAGCTTTTTCCAGTGTGGCAAATTCTTCTGAACCAAACAAGGATAGATATTCCTTATAAGCCACTTTCGCATTGGCGACCGCCATTTGGCCCTTTAATGCGTTTGAGGCTTCACCGTGGGGTTCCAGTAGACTGTCAAGTTTGCTGTCTACCCGGCTAACAAAAAAGCTGGCCACGGAGTTGATATTTTCGATTGGCATACCGCTTTGGTGGCGTTCTGATAAGCCACGAATATAGGCTTTCGCAACTTCGAGATAACGCTCGACGGAAAACAAGAGTGTGGCATTGACATTGATGCCATCGGCGATGAGCTTTTCAATGACGGGAATCCCCGCCTTGGTTGAAGGAATTTTGATCATTACGTTTGGGCGATCCAATCGCAGAAAAAGCTCCTGCGCTTCTTTAATGCTGGCTTCGGAATCGTGCGCCAGGTCCGGTGAGACTTCGAGGCTGACATAGCCATCAAGTGCATTGGTTTCATCATAAACTGGTTTGAGCAAATCTGCGGCTTTTTGAATGTCTTCAACGGCTAGCGAAAAAAAAGCGCTACGGCTGTCTGGCTGTTCCTCTGAGGAAATTAAGTTGCTCAGAGCTTGATCGTATTCAGCGCTGCCGGCGATGGCTTTTTCAAAAATTGAGGGATTGGATGTGATGCCTCGCACATTGTCTTCCTGCATCATTTTCGCAAAGTCACCATTTTCCAGCATGCCCCGATGAATATTGTCCAGCCAGAAACTTTGGCCATAGTCTGTAAGTTGGCTAAGTGGATTTTTTGTCATGTTGAGTAACTCCTGTGTTACAAATGTTCTTTGATAAGGTTACGACCTGTAGGGGCCATGAATGTTTCTTTGTTAAACTGAAAGTATTTATTGTGATATTTGCAGAATGATTACAAAACTGATCATAGTCTATCGACATAGTCATGCACATCTTTAGCCACTTGTTTTTTCCTTGCGCTGTTTTTTCAATTCGGCGAGGTTTTCTGCTTCAGGGTTGAGGGCTTCAATTTTTTCGATGAGGGCCATATTCCATTCCATTGCATTGTCATTTAAGGCCAGTTCGGCCAATTGGCTGTAACGTTGCACCAGGTTGCTGATTACAGTATCCAGCTTTTGTTTCCAGAATGCAGTAAGTGTTGGATTCTTTAGCTTATTGTAGTGCCGAACCAGCAGGTTTAGCAATTCAGGATCTTCGGAATTTTCATCAATAATGTCTGCCAGCTTTTGTCCAGCCTGTTCGGGGTGCTGTTTTGCCAGACCGCGTATTTGCCAAATAAGTTCGTCATTACCCATGGGCTTTAATGCAGCTAAAGTATCCCAGCTTTGTTTGTAATAAAGCTGCATCGCCTGAGCGGTTCGGTAGTGTTTTATATCGCTTATTTTTAGTGCGGTTTCGTTGGCTTTGCGCCAATTTTGTGCTTTCAGATAAATTTCCAGTTGGTGCAAGTGTGCATCATCGGTCCAACTTTTCGCTGATTCGTACCAATGTGTCGCGTTTTGCCAGTCGTAACGCCAATAATAAATGGCATGTTTCACGCTTTTGCCCAGAGTTTTATCCAGTTTGTGAAGCTGTTTGGCAATGAGAAACGCAAAATCCGGATTGGCCCAGTGCAGAAAATACATTGCCGCATCATAGAGTTTGAATTTAGCGTCATCATTAGCCAGATAATCAATGATATCGAATTGGAAATTTTCCAGTAAAAACGGGTATGGATCTTCATTGCCTGAGGGATTTTCCAGCAAGGCCGATAAACGCACTTCTGAAAAAATGTTGGTATCATTATTGGCAATACTATCGCCTGCGGCACGCATGGCTTCATCACGCGATAAGGCAAAATACCACAGTAAATGTTGAGGTTCATAAACATCATGATAGGCCAGGGCTGCTTTGATGCCCGGTTTATCCATGCGTTGTTTCATCTGGGTAAAGTCAAACTTTAAGGGAGTGTTGGAGCCCAACATCATTAAATCCCCGGTTTCCAGGTTTGCGAAGGTAACACCTTGAGGGAATACCCGAAAAAAAGCTTTAAACAAACTGCGTAAAGTTGTTACATCCATTCGGAAAAGATTAATCCATTGTGAGTAAATCCCGTCTTCATTAAGCCGCGATTTCACCAAAGAAAAGAATTCCTGGGTAAATACATTTGAGGCGCCTGCCCGCCAGGGATGTGAAGGCTGGGCAGCTATAAGATCATATTGATTGCTTTCCACCAATAAGGTGTTGCGTGCGTCGTTAAAATCCAGGGTGACGCGGGGATCATTGAGCGCGTTGACTGGGCCGTTCTTTAGCATTTTTCCGGCATCAACAACGGCAGGTTCCAGTTCCACTACGCGTATGTTTTTTACATCAGTATGTGTAAAAGCCTGAGTTGTAATGCCTCCGCCAAAACCCACAACAAAAGCGTTTTGCGGATTTTTATGAATCATGTACGGGATGTATGCCAGAAAGGATTCAATTGCCAGAGTTTTGCTTGAGTCTTGCAAATGAATAAGGGATTCGTTTAAACCATTGGCCTGTACTTTGGCAATTTCATTATCGTAGGTGACCAGGCTGATGACGCTAATTTTACCTTCTTTGACAAACAGGTAATTTGCTTCTTTACCTTCAGCTGCATCGCCGTCAAATCGATAGGCAACACTGGATATCAGTTCCTTGTATTCAATGCGCGGCAATAAAGTGCTCATGAGTATTACGATAAGCGATGCGGTGATAACGGCGCTTCGTTGTCGCATTGATACGTTTTTCACGACCAAAAACAAAGGTAAACACAACACCATAAAACTCATGGCCAGCAACAAATTATCGGTTCCAAATACTGGAATAATCCAGAATCCGGCAAGTATGGAACCGGCAATGCTTGCAATAGTGTTTGCTGCGTAGGCTTTTCCTACCCGTGCATGCACGCCATCGAGATTGCCACAATAGAGTTTGATGTTTAATGGGAAGATGGCGCCAAAAATAAATGTCGGTGGAAAAATGATAAGAAATACCAATAGATATTTTAGCCACTGTTTCAGCTGAGCACTCAGATCTAATTGATTAATGCTTTCATATAAGCCAGGAATCTGAGACATGCCCGTTCGAGCATATAACATGGCCAAAGCCGCTAAAAGTAATAATCCAATTAACCATTGACGTGGTTGATTGATTTTTTCCAGATGATTTTTTATTGCCCAGGCACCACCGGCAATTCCGGTCAGAAAAATACCCAGAATTGCAGCAAATCCGTAAATCGTTGTGCCGGTAAAAATGGATAAATATTTTGTCCAGCCAATTTCTGCAGCAATAGAAGAGAAGCCGGTACCAACTAAAATAACTAGTGCGACCAGCTGATCATAGCGATACTGATTATCGTCATCTGATGTTTTAATTTTTTCTGGATGATGATATTCAAATGCGGGTAAGTTAATCCGACGATTAAACATTATCGCTACGATGGCAACTGTCATGTTTAAAAGTACGGCGATATAAATTGCGCCATCCAAACCAAAGTTAGGAATAAAAATAAAGCCAGCGCTAATAGCACCGACTATTGCGCCAGCTGTATTTAAGCTGTAAAGCTGGCTAAGCCGCAAACCAATTTCGTTTTCCTTGCGAATTAGAATGGCAGCCATGACGGGAAAGGTTGCACCCATGCAAATAGTGGGAACGCAAAGTAGTAACATGGTTATAAAAAATTTACCGGCAATGAGGCTGCCGAGTGCAGGAATGCTTGCCATAATGCTGTCCAGGTTTAACAAAACCGGTAACAGCATTAATCCACTCAAACCAATGCAGAACTCAAGTATGATGTAAGCTTTAAAGGAGTGAATACGGTTACGACTAAAGCGTTCAGCATAATAACTGCCGATCGCCAGTCCGAGAAAAAATGCAGCCAGAACAGTGCTCACCGAAGCGCTGGTGGAACCCATACTGAGCCCCAACAGTCGCACCCAGGTGACCTGATATATCAGTGCTGCAGCACCGGAAAATAATAGAAAAACAGCAGCCAGTAAATACATACTAATCCCCTCCCCAATGGGGTAATGTAACTGGTTGATAAATTGTGCGGCTTTATTTTTGTGTTATTCGCCTCGAACGCAAAATTATGTTTTCCCCACTACTTTAATCCGCGGCAGACCAGTTAAAACTATGGACGAGATTACTCATATCGAACCGAACTTCCAGCATCTTGAATTTTGCTGATTCCATTTTGGATAATTTCCCTTTGCCATAGTAATAAATATAACGCTTAAGTTTGGTACCATCGTGTTCGACGATCATTCCCTTACTGCTGGGTGCACCAAGATATTCGCTTACTTCTGCACGTGTGGTTTGACCAGGTTTCACCCAATCCTGAAAAGCTTGTGGATTGAAGTCCTGCCCAAATTTAACCGCACATCCTTGAACCACACATACTGCCAGCACCAGCAATACAGCTACTACACCTGATTTAACGCTTTTTTTGTATTTCATCGATTTCCCTATTTACTTTTTATCCAAAATTGCCATTACTGAATCAATCGCCTATGCTCATAAGCGATTTTTTGCGCCAGTGATAATATAATAGTCGGCGATTCCAAGTAAATAGATGTTTATAGCAAGTTATTGAAACTAATAAACAAAGCGTTAAGGGATAGTGTTAATGCCTTACCCACGAATTAATTATGGTTTATTGTGTTGTTTAATTGCGTTGATTATATCTGCGTGTACCGATACAAAAATAAATCAGCCGATTGTTAATGAATTACAAGCCATTCCCAATAAAATTGACATTAGCGCCCCACGTTTCCACAACAAGCCGTTTACCATTCGCGCCAGGTATTCCAACAATAAGACAGTGAATATCTCAAAACGTGTTACCTGGGTGAGCGAAAATAGTCAGCTACTGACAATCAACGAACAAGGTGAAATCAGCCTTAATCAACCGTGTACACAAACGCCATGTTTGGTCAGTGTTATTGCAACAGATCCGGAATCAGGCAAAAGTGTTCGTTTGTCGGTAAACATCAACATTAAACCCAAATCACTTAAAAAAACGTCAAGCGCAAGGCAAGTAACGGATGAGCCAGTCATTGATCAGGTTATCGATGAGAATTTGCACGCGGAAAATGTCGATGAACAATCACCCGAAGCCATTGTAGATAGTTCCAGCGAATTAAATTCAACCCATTTACCCATCAGTTTTGCGATAAATAGTACATCACAAGAAAAACCGGTAAACGAACACTCAAGGATTAAAGCTAAATCGTTGGTTTATGTTCATCGTTTGGGGTTTGAGAATTCTAATATCAAGCTGCAATCGGGTGAGCAATACGTCGTACCCGTTTGGGGAATGACGAATAATGGCCAACAAATTAACAAAATAAATAATCGAATTAGTTGTTTTAGCGTCGAAGGTGATGATGAAGTGGTGGATATTTTACCAGGTTGTCGTTTTGTAGCTCGTCATGCCGGCGAGTTAAAAATTAAAGCCAGGTTGAATGAAGCTCAACCTGATCAAGCCGAAAGTGCTATTTTCACGATTCAAGTCAGTCCGCGTGCAATGGGTAATTTTGTAAATCAAAGCCAATACGCAATACAGTTGGCGGCGGAAAATACTCGCTTGTGGTTGCAGTTAAGCGAATTGCTAACGGGTGAGCATTATTGGTTTAATCTTTCCGGGGATTTGCCAGCGGGTGCTCGATTAAGTGTGTTGAATATTGATAAAGCTAACCGTAATACCTGTATGAACACACTGACGGGTGAGTTTAACAGTGTATCCTGTTATATCTTGGCCACCGGTGATGAGCTTGCTATTGTCATTGATAATCAGACAAAAAAAGCATTTTCAGGTAGTTTGACAATGAAAGTCGCCGATAGTGAGATACTCAATAAACAGCGGGATTTGTCTGCAGCCAAAGCAAAACCCATTAGCTTGGGAAATATTGAATCCTCATTTGTTTTCGCCAATGAAACAGGTTTAGGTAGCAAACACTATTATCAATATCAGCCGAATGTTGAAACTCCTGCTGAAATTCAAGTAAAACTCTACGACTATACAGCAGATATTTTATTAAGTGTTTTTTGGTTCGATGGCCATTGCTCAGCAAAAATGTTAAAAAGGCAATCCGGTGAAATACGTTGTGTATTACCCAAGCATGTTCAGAGTAACGTGCAAATTGTAGTGGATGGAAATAATGGCGGTTTTGGTCTTGCCAATGGCCCGGCAGCAGAGCAGGGTGGAAGTGACTACCGTTTGGTCGTTGATGCTTTAACTAATTAATTGAATGACAATAACAATGATAAAAAATATTTTCGTGAATATTTTATTCGCAATGATAGTGATTTTGTTTTCCGCGTGTGCAAGCGAAAGTGGATCAGATGACGATGACGGACGCCCGAATGTTAATAAAGCAGATGACCAGTCGCTCTTGGAGGCGAACTTTTCACTGAGCGTGGAAAATATTCAGCTTGCATCTGGTGTGAAAAGCGTAATCAACGTCTCCGCAAAACTCAATGATGGTTCAAAAGTTACGGATGTTCTCGATAAAGTATCCTGTGTACTGAGCTCATATTCTGATATTAAAGTCTTGAATTTAGATAATGAAACTTGTGAAATCACCACAATGTTTCCTGGCAATGCCACGATTGATGTAAGGTGGCGCGAAGATAATTCAGTCAACTTAAGGTCCACACCTATTACTGTTTATGTTAGTCCACAGTTGCTCGCGGAACTGGATGTGAATGGCGAGTTTTCTCAAAATCTAACTACTCACATAGATGCGATTTACGCCATATATCGTATTAATGGTGCAGTTTCGGGTACCAATTACAAGATCACGTTAAAAAATAATCTCAGCGAGCGATTAGCTTTACAGACTTTGAACCAACTTGAAGGCGAGTATTTATTAGGATGCCAAAACTCCCTTCCCACCAACTATAATCAATTGGCTTGTGGGATAAAGACATTAAGTGATTATTTTTTTGTGGTTGTGGTTGATGTCAATCAAACAGGTATGACGCCTTTATTAAATGACAGTGTGTTGGATATTCGGCAAGATGGCGATGTGTTACGCAATGATGGTGATAACCTAAATCCCACAGAATTATTTCTTGACGTTGAGCATGACGGGCATGTGTCAGTTAATGAGAATGGCGGTAACCAAAGTTATTACCGAATTAATCTGGAAAATTCGGCAACAACGGAGTATGAAGTTGTATTATCGGCTTTTGATTTTCCCATTAGTCTGGAAGTTGAATACGACAATTTGATTTGTACAAATCAACAATTGCAACTGATCGAAAATTCTCGGCGCTGTGTGGTGCCTTCGCAACAAAGTTATATCAATATTATTGTAAATGGAAATAATGCATTAGCAGGTGATGTGGTATTTGAGAGCCCGGCGGCTACACAAGGAGAAGCAAGCTATAAACTTATTGTTAAATCACTCAATCCATAAGTTGCTGGCGGAGGCGAGTAATTTTTTATCGAATTTGTAAAGATTGACTTCAATTATCCCTTCGACTGGTTAAAAATATTGTTTCCTTGACTTGTGATCGGTATGTTTGTTGTATCGTAACGTGTGTCTGTCCATTAACGGTCTAAATCTTCAATATCTACTCTGTGAGAACGCGCTTTTTCGTTATGCAAAATCTAAATATGCTGAGCGATTATCCAGAATCTAACATCCTCATTTTCATACAGATATTGGAATATTTTTCGTCCAGCTATACATAATACTAAGGAAGCGGAAACCAAGAATGCCCATGAAAATAAACACGCTGTGAATACGTCCGTGTAAGCTTGACGGCAGCATCCCTGCTGCCAACAGTTTATTTTCATGGATATTCTTTATTCCCGACTTTTTAATCACTATAAGGAATAATCGCTTTTGGTCGTTAATAACATGAGTGTTTTGGATCCTCTATATGTCAGGGTATTAATTCTTTTATGATCAATCGTTTATCTTTACTTGGTAAAATAAATATCATTGTCGCATTGGTGTTTTTAACAGTGACAGCTGTTGAAACGGTGCTGAGTGTTCAGCGCGATATGGAAAAGGCGTTTGAAATTGCCCAGGAACGGGTTACCGAAATGACCAACTGGTACTTCGATAGCCTTAACACCTTAATGCTCACTGGCGCCATGAAGCAACGATCAATACTTAAGCAAAAATTGATGCGCCGTACGCAAGTGCTTGACGCACGAGTCATTCGCGGACAACCCGTCAAACAGCAGTTTGGCGATGGATATGAAGACGAGCAAGCAGAAGATGAATTGGACTTTAGGGCCTTAGGCGGTGAATCGATTGTTCAGATTTCTGATGGATTAAGTGGGCGAGAACTTACTGTGTTAACGCCTTTTCAGGCGACCAAAAATACTCGTGGTGTAAATTGTCTTCGTTGTCACGATGTTGAGGAGGGTGCTATCAACGGTGCCATTCGCGTCAAATTTTCTCTGGAACACATGGATGAAGAGATTAGACAAATAACCATTCGCAAGACAGCGACCAATTTATTGTTATTTGGTATTGGTTTGGTGTTGGTCAACATTATGCTTATTCGATGGTTCAGACGCCCCATCAATTTATTGATGGAAGCTGTGCAATCACGTGCCCAGGGTGATGCCACTGCAAGGGTAATTGTGCAAGGACAGGATGAGATTGGTCGACTGGGTGAAGCTTTCAACAATATGGCGGAGAATGTTAATGCTTCGTCGGCCAGAGAGCAGCAGGCTGGTGTCATTCTACAGCACAAAGTGGATGAACTTTGTGCAGCCATGCGTCAGGTGACAGAGGGAAACTTCAATGTGCAAATCGGATTTGGTGGTGAAGGGGCCATCGGTGAGCTGGCTTCCAGTTTACAGGTGATGGTCGATTACTTAAAAAATTCCATTGACGAGAAACACGCGGCTGTCGAAGTGATTAAAGGCAAAGTGGATCGTATTCTTAAATTGGCAAATCAGGTTGCAGAAGGTGATTTAAGTAAAGGTATAAACGTTAAAGGTGATGATGCCATAGCACAACTTGCGGTTGGAGTGCAGGGTATGGTGCAAAGCTTGAACACGCTGGTAACACAAATAAAACAATCGGGCACACAAGTGATGTCTTCATCACGCCTACTGACTGATTGTATGAGTGACGTTGAGTCTACTGTTGAAAACCAGGCCGAAACCACCAGTAATATTTCGGTTACCGCCACAGAAATTTCCAGCACCACACATGAGCTGTTACGTACCATGAATGATGTGGCAAATATGGCGGACAATGCGACAAATTCAGCGATTCATAGTCATGCGGGCCTGAAAAAACTGCAGGTTGTGATGGAGCAGGTGATTGCCTCGGCGGTAAATGTGGCTGAAAAACTGGAAATTTTAGATGAGCGAGCGCGAAACATTAGCGCAGTTGTTATTACAATCGCCAAGGTGGCAGATCAAACAAATCTATTATCATTAAATGCTTCGCTAGAAGCGGAAAAAGCCGGTGAGTATGGTCGCGGCTTTGCGGCCGTAGCCACAGAAATTCGTCGTCTGGCCGATCAGGCATCACTATCCACATTGGATATCGAACAAATGGTCAATGAAATGCAAACCTCTGTTTCAGCCGGCGTAAAAACCATGACGAGCTTTACGGACCAAGTGCGAAATAGTGTTTCGGAAATGCAAGTAGTTAATAAAGAACAGCTGGAAATCATTTCTCTGGTTGAAACCATGGGGCCTCATTTTGAAGCCTTGCATCAATCCATGCAATTTCAAGCGCAGGGTGCAGAAGATATTCACCTGGCCATGATACGTTTGAATGATGAAGCACAAAATACGGTGGAGTCACTGAAAAAATCTTCAACCATCATTCACGATTTGAAAGACGATGCAGATCTATTACAAAACAGTGTTTCTAAATTTAAAGTCTCGGGTGATAAATCTGACGATTAGGAATTATATTGTTCATATGTCAGTTCGAGTAATTATATGAAAGACAATGATAACGCAGAATTGATTAATAAAGCCTGCTGGCGAAAAAATGGTGTTTGGGGTACCGAACTACCGCGTTGTGAAAAGTTACGCTACGTTAGGCATTGTCGCAATTGTGATGTTTTTGAGCAGGCGGCCTTGCAGGCTTTTTCTGTTAACCAACATTCTAACAATAATATGGATATCGGTGGTGCAGATGCACCGCAAGGTGATACTGCTGTTTTGCCATTCCGTATTGCCAGTTATTGTTTCGCCATTCCAATTAATTCTGTTGTAACCATCTCTGATCAAGTGGCAATTCATAGTATTCCCTTTAATCGAAATCCTGTCATCAAGGGAATGATTGCCATCAATCATGAAGTTTATCCATTTATGAGCTTATCTGATTTATTATCTTTGGAGCTTTTACTTGATGCGCAACAAATTCGAATGCTCCGCGGTTTATATAAACGCATTCTGGTGATCAATCTTGGTGGTCGTTGTGTGGCTTTTTACGTTGATGAAGTGTATCCGATTTATCATTATTTAAAATCTTCAGTGCAAGTACCAAAAGGTAAAAACATGTTTGAGAAGCAGACAGATGGTTACCTTTTTAATAATCAGAATTGGTGCTCTGATTGTTATTTGTTAAGTCTTGATCAGTTTTCCGATGAGTTGGAGCATACTTTTTTATGACGGATCAGACGGGTAACGATCTCAGCGATTTTTCTATGATGGACCTGTTCCGTATGGAGCTGGACAATCAAATTGCTGTGCTCAATAACGGATTGTTAGCCTTGGAGCATGATCATTCAAGCGCTGATATTTTGGAAACACTCATGCGTGCTGCACATTCCATAAAAGGTGCAGCACGAATGGTAAATGTAAATGCGGTTGTGCGCTTATCCCATTTTATGGAAGATTGTTTTGTTGCTTTTCAATCAGGTGACGGCGAACTGCAAAACAGTGATATTGACATTTTGTTGGCTGGTGTGGATTTGATGCAACAAATTTCCACCGCCAATGATGAACAGTTGAACAGCTGGGATTCTGATCATCAAAAAGAATTGCTGGAGATGGAAAATGCGCTGAAAAGCATTAATCAACAATCAGAGCGAATGCAAGCAGAGGCCGGAGTAAGTGAAAATGTAACACCTGCTAGTGCCCGAGAAGAATTTGCGAATGAAAATGAAGAAGAAATTGTCAAAACTCAGCGAATACATAATGCTACACCGCAGGCTATTCGCATTTCTGTAGAACGTTTGGATCAGATCCTTAGTTTGGCGGGTAAATCGTTGGTGGAAACTCATCAACTAAATGCTTTAATGCCTTCTTTCTGGCAAATTAAACATAACCAACAAGTGATTATTTCTCAGGTTAATAGCTTGCAGGAAAATCTCTCTAATAATTCGGTTGATGCCGAAACAAAAGAACAGTTGAAGTCCATACTCACCAATATAAATAATGTTCGACATGAATATGCGGATAGCATGGCCACTTTGGATGCGATTGATCGTCGAATGTCCACCATATCGGATCATTTACATCGAGAAGTAATGGCCAGTCGTATGCGGCCAATTTCAGAAATATTCAATGCTTTACCTCGTGTTGTGCGCGACTTGGGTAGAAAGCTAAACAAAGAAGTCCGTTTGCAAATGTCAGGTTTGTCTACCCTGGTTGATAGAAATGTTCTGGAGCGAATCGATATTCCGCTTAAACATATAGTGCAGAATGCCATCGATCATGGCATTGAATTGCCGGAAGATCGTACAGCTAAAGGTAAAAATCGTTTGGCAACAATTAACCTGCACGCCACGATGAATGCAGGCATGCTGTTTATCGTGCTTGAAGATGATGGTGCGGGCATTGATTATGTTGCATTAAAACAAAGAATTCTTGATAAAGGATTGGCCACCGAACAGGAACTGGCCAATCTTGATGATGGCGCAATGTTGGATTTTCTTTTTTACCCTGGTTTTAGTACGCGTTCGACAGTGAGTGATATTTCTGGCCGAGGGGTGGGTTTGGATCTGGTTAAAGACACAGTTTCAACGCTAAACGGTAGTGTTCAGGCGGCCAGTGTTTCCGGTCAGGGAATGCGATTTCAGTTGATTTTGCCTTTAACTGTTTCGGTATTACGTGCCATGTTGGTGACTATTTGTGGTGAGTCATACGCTTTTCCCATGTCTGCCGTTGATCGAATTTTTTACGCCAATTCCAGCGATATCGTTACTCGTAGCCGAGGTAGCACAGTCAATATTGATGATAATGAAATACCTTTAATTAACGCCAATGCAATTTATCAAGGTGTCATTCCGCAAGTATTGCCGGATCAGTTGACTATACTTGTTTTAGATAATGGTGAGAAAACCTATGGTGTGGTCGTTGAAAATGTGGAAGGTGAAGAAGAGCTTTCAATACATAAATTATCACAGCACCTGGGGAAAATTCGTACCATAAATTCTGCTGCGATTTTAAATAGTGGTGCATTAACATTGATCATCGACATCGATGAATACATGCATACGATTGATCAGCACTTTAAACAACAAACAAATGTAGCACTATGTGAAGATGCAGACCTGGCTGTGTGCACTGTTATTCGCGTACTCGTGGTTGATGACTCCATAACAGTGAGAGAAACTGAACGAAAACTGTTAAAAAGCTTACATTATAGTGTGTCGGTTGCAAAAGATGGTCAAGAAGCGCTGGGTAAGTTGCAAACCGAACATTTTGATATGTTGATTACGGATGTCGACATGCCGAATATGGATGGACTAACGTTGGTGAATGAAGTCCGTTTTTATCCTGGAATAGAGAATATGCCTGTGATGATTGTATCCAACCGCGAAAAATCCTTTATTGAACAGAGTGTTATTTTAAATGAAAAAACGCTTTTTTATAGTAAAGATCATTTTCAACCCAATTCATTTATTGAAAGGGTTCAGCAGTTGGTTAAATTAGTCGTTAATGCATTGGAATAATCTTTTGTATTTGGAATTAACAAAGAACATTGTGTTGATAAATTGTGACTGAAGAATTAAATAACGAAAGAAAGCAGAAAAAAGTTGTGGTACTGGTAATCGATGATCAGATGATGGTTGTTGAGGCGGTGCGCCGTATGTTGCAATCAGAGCCTGATATTGAATTTCATTTCTGTACCGATCCTGCAAAAGCCATTGAAACAGCTATTCAAGTAAAACCCACAGTGATTTTGCTCGATCTTGTTATGCCTGAAATTGATGGCATGACACTTGTTCGTTTTTTTCAAGCCAATAAAAAAACAGAAGATATTCCAGTGATTGTTTTGTCGGCAATCGAAGCAGCCATCGATAAAAGTGCAGCATTCTCTGCAGGTGCTGCAGATTATATTGTTAAGTTACCTGACAAAATTGAATTAATTGCCCGAATACGTTCTCACTCGTTGAGTTATTTAAATAGGCAAGAACGTGATGAAGCATTTGAAGAGTTGCATCGTTTAAAAGCCGAACTGGAAGATAGTAATGCTGCTTTGCAATTGCTTTCTTGTCTGGATGGATTAACCGGTGTTGCTAACCGTCGTCGTTTTGATGAGTTTTTAGAAAAAGAATGGAAACGGGCGATACGTGAAAAGTCCACTCTTTCTTTAATTTTAATCGATATTGATTATTTTAAACCGTTCAATGATAACTATGGCCATCAACAAGGGGATGACACCTTAAAGACAGTTGTGAAAGCATTGAGTGAGGGTATTCATCGCCCGGCTGATTTGCTTGCTCGTTATGGTGGTGAAGAGTTTGTTGTGGTGTTGCCTGAAACTGAAATCGATGGTGCTAAAGCGCTGGCAGAAAATCTCAGTGAGCGGGTTCGTGCTTTAAAAATTCGACATGAGTATTCTCAAGTTAGCGACTATGTCACAGTAAGTATGGGAATTTCCTGCTGTAAAGCAGGTAAACGTCTTAATGATAGTGCTCAATTAATTGAGGCAGCAGATAAGCAGCTTTACAAAGCCAAAGCAGAAGGTAGGAATCGTGTTAAAGCAACCTGTCAATGTGAAGCTATAGAAACCAAGTCACCTTAGCTATTTTTGATTGCCCTTCATTTCTTTTGCATTAGATTGTTTGAATTAAACTTCGTAATTTAACGCTTCTTGTTTTTTCTTTAGTTTTGGTAGAATTCGTGCCGTTTTAACCATATTTCCTTGTGTTTGCACGATCTCAATAGGGTAACCTTCAATCTTTATGCTGGTACCAGGTTCTGGAATGCTTTCCAATGCGTCGGTCAGTAGCCCATTTAAGGTTTTAGGGCCTTTAGATGGCAGAGCCCAGTGCATTAATCGGTTCAAATCACGTATGTTTGCGCCACCGTCCACTAGAAATGAGCCATCGTCCTGCGGGTGTATGTCTTTGCTGAATGTGGCAATATCGGTAGTGAATTCGCCAACAATTTCTTCAAGAATATCTTCCAGCGTTACCATACCTTGAATATCACCATATTCATCGACAACCAAACCGATACGTCGTTCGTGTCGTTGAAAATTGAGTAGTTGGGTGTTTAACGGTGTGGCTTCCGGAATAAAATAAGGATCTCGCATTTCTGCCAGCAAAGCCTCGCGATTGAAATCATCATGAGCGAGCAAATGCATAATATTGCGCATGTGGACAATGCCTTCCACACGGTCGATATCTTCTTTATAAACGGGTAAGCGGGTATGTACACTATGTTTCAATGCTTCGACAATATCTGCCCAGTTATCATCCAGGTCGATACCAAAAATTTCATTGCGTGGCACCATAATATCTTCAACTGTGACTTTTTCCAGGTCCAGTATGCTTAACAACATTTTTTGGTGACGTTTAGGAATTAGGGCACCAGCTTCGTTTACCACTGTCCGCAATTCTTCCGTACTCAGGTTCTCATTACTGTTTTTATCAAGTTGAATACCGATGATTTTCAATAATGAATTGGCAATTACATTAACAACCCATACCAGAGGATAAAGCAGTTTTAACAATGGCACATAAACCAGTGATGCAGTAAAAGCGATTTTTTCTGGATACAAGGCTGCCACGGTTTTAGGCGCAACTTCGGAAAAAATCAGAATCACAAAGGTTAGCAAGCCAGCGCCAATGGCAATGGCTGTTTCACCGCCCAGACGCAATGCGATGATTGTGGTGATTGATGAGGCAAGCACATTAACAAAATTATTACCCAGCAATATCAGGCCAATTAACCGGTCGGGGCGTTCCAGTAACCGAGTGGCTCGCATTGCACCTTTGTGTTTATTTTTAACCAGATGCCTAAGTCGATAACGATTAAGCGACATTAATCCGGTTTCAGAACTGGAGAAAAATGCGGATAACATCAGGAGTAAAAAAAGAATGACGAATAAAACGCCTAATGGAATCTCATTCAAGAGAGAGGTTCTCCCGATGAGTGTGTGTATTTATGTGTGTTTTCACGTTACCTATTCGTTTAACAATATACGTTGAAATGCAAATGGCTTTGCCTGCATGTCTTGTAGCTGACGATGCATATTCGCAAAGTAAGAAATAACTCTAAGATTTTAGTCAATTCATGGATATGAATAAAGTTTTTATATCGTCTGCCGTTTAACGTTCAAGAATGACTTCAAGTACGTATTTGCTGCCAAAATACGCCAGAAGTAAGGTAAAAAAGCCGGTGATAGTCCAGCGAATAACGGTTCGGCCACGCCATCCGTAGCGCCATCGGCCCAGTAACAAAATGGCAAAAACAAACCATGCGCTTAGCGATAATGTGGTTTTATGCACCAGTTTTTGGGCGAACATGTCATCCAGGTAGATAAAACCACTGGCCAATGAGGTGGTTTGTAGAGCGAAACCAATGGTGATCATTTGTATCAGCAGGGTTTCCATGGTTTCCATTGGGGGTAATGTGCGAATCAGCCCGCCAGGTTGGCGATTGTGCAGGTGGCGCTCTTGAATGGCGGTGAGAATTGCCTGAACAGCAGCCAGACCCAATAAACTATAAGCTAAAATAGATAAAACGATGTGTACACCGAGGCCTTTGTGATCTGCGCTACTGACAAGATGGTCAACAGGCATTAAATATTCACCTAATAGTGTAATTGCAGCTAAAGGTAATATCAGTATGCCAAGGCTTTCGACAGGCTTGCGAAACGCAGCGATAAGTAACAACGTGGCGACAAACCAGGTGGCCAACGATGCAACATGGGTAATGCCCATTTGCAGACCATTTTCGGTGAAGACGTGTCGAGCCAGTAAATCGGCATGAAACAACGCGGCAATCAGACCAAGTGCTAATGGTTTATATTTATTTTTTTCGCCTGAATGCAAAGGTAATTGTTTAAACAGTACTATTGTGGCGGCAATGTACAAAATTACGCCAACAAAAGTAACAACAACATCAATCATATATAAGCTCCTGAGCCGATAGTATAACTGAAATTATCATAAGGAATACGAACGTGCATCGAACGATGCTGAACATTGAAATATACTGGCACGCACAATCTGCTTAAAATCGATTGTGAATACCTCAATTAGGGGATTATTTTTGCATGCTTTGTCACATGCTGTTCGTATTCATGATAAATTCGTTAAATTCAGAACCTTAGATGATGTCACATTGAGCATGGTCATTGAAGAGAAAATTGAAATTTATTGCGCCGGGTGATTAAATCTGAGCACTTGTATGATGAAACAATATGGATAACTACATTATCGCAGAGGGAATTACCGGGTGAATTTGCGTATATTGGGTTGCAGCGGAGGCGTGGCCCAGGGATTAAGAACAACTTCACTGCTGATTAATGACTCGATTCTTATCGATGCAGGGAGTGGTGTGGGCGATCTTACGCTTGATGAAATGTCACGCATTAAACATATTTTCATCACCCATTCACATCTTGATCATATTAGCTTCTTACCTTTGTTATTAGATAGTGTGTTTGATCATGTCTTTGAACCCATTACGGTGCACGCTCAGCCCATTACCATCAAAGCGTTAAAAGATCACATTTTCAACTGGACTATTTGGCCTGATTTTTCCACATTGCCACACCCTGATAAAGCTGTCCTGCAATTTCAGGAAATGCAAATACAAGAAACGCGAACCATAGAAAACATCAATTTTCATATGATCGAAATGAATCATATTGTACCCACGGTTGGATATTTGGTTGAGCAGGGTGAGAAACGTTTTGCGTTTAGCGCTGATACCAGCACGAATGACAATTTTTGGCAAAAACTCAATGAATGTGAAAGCCTGGATATGTTGATTGTGGAAACCGCCTTCCCCGAAACCGAAAAAGATCTGGCCATCATCGCCAAACATTACACTCCATCTCTGTTAGCGGAAGACCTAAAAAAGCTCAAACTCAAGCCAAAAATTTATCTTAGCCACCTTAAACCCGGTGGCGAGTCTCAGATTATTGATGAAGTAAATCAGCTTTGTCCTAACATAGCCTGTAAAATCTTGCGGAACGGCGACAAATTTAAGTTATAATCGCTGATTGTCTCGAAAATATATTCCGATGCTTGGCCATATTGGCTTCAAGCATATACAGAACAAAGGCTAATTCATGTTTGATAATCTTTCCGATCGGCTAACCAAAACCCTGCAAACCCTGCGCGGACAGGGGCGAATTACCGAAGATAATATCAAAGATACCTTGCGGGAAGTGCGAATGGCGCTGTTAGAAGCTGATGTCGCTCTGCCGGTTGTCCGTGAATTTATTAATCGTGTTAAAGAAAAAGCCTTGGGCGCTGACGTCATAAAAAGCATTTCAGCGGGTCAGGCATTCGTCAAAATTGTTAACGACGAATTGGTTAACGTCATGGGTGAGGCTAACGAAGAGTTGAATTTAAGCGTTCAACCACCGGCTGTCATTCTAATGGCGGGTCTTCAGGGGGCAGGTAAAACCACCAGTGTGGCGAAACTGGCTAAATACCTGAAAGAAGTGAAAAAGAAATCGGTAATGGTCACCAGTGCTGACGTTTATCGTCCCGCAGCTATCGATCAGCTGGAAACGCTGGCAAAAGAAGTGGATGTAGCCTTTCACCCCAGTGACATTACGCAGAATCCGGTCAAAATCGCCAAATCGGCTATAAAAGCTGCCACAAAGCAATTTTCAGATGTTTTATTAGTCGATACTGCAGGTCGTTTGCATATCGATGAGGAAATGATGAAGGAGATCAAAGACCTTCATTCTGCCATTTCCCCCATCGAAACCTTGTTTGTAGTTGATAGTATGACCGGTCAGGATGCGGCCAATACCGCTAAAGCTTTTAACGAAGCTCTACCGTTAACCGGCGTGATTCTCACCAAAACCGATGGTGATGCCCGTGGTGGTGCCGCTTTGTCGGTGCGTTACATTACCGGCAAGCCCATTAAATTCATGGGTGTAGGCGAAAAAGTCGCTGCCTTACAGCCATTCCATCCAGAACGTGTAGCCTCCCGAATCCTGGGTATGGGCGACGTTTTATCTCTGGTTGAAGAAGCCGAACAAAAACTCGATAAGAAAGAAACCGAACGTCTGGCCAAAAAATTCAAAAAAGGCAAAGGTTTTGATTTGGAAGACTTTTTGAGTCAAATGCAACAAATGAATAAGATGGGTGGTATTGGCGGATTAATGGATAAACTGCCTGGCATGGGACAAATCCCGGACGATGTAAAAAACAAGATCAATGGCAAAGAAATCGATCGATTGCAGGCAATTATTTTGTCGATGACAAAAGAAGAGCGTCGCCGCCCAGAAATCATCAAAGGTTCGCGTAAACGTCGAATTGCCACCGGTTGCGGGCAACAGGTTCAGGATGTTAACCGATTGCTGAAGCAATTCACCCAAATGCAAAAAATGATGAAAAAGATGCGTAGCAAGGGTGGTATGAGTCAGTTGATGAAGCAATTGAAAGGTGGTAAAGGCGGTATGCCAAATATGCCATTTTAATGTAAATGGTCGGCATGATTTTGCCAAAATGGGCTCTACAAGGCCAATTTTGAACAACTTTATTGAAGACACGGACTGTTCTCCGTAAATTCGGCAAATTCCCCTGATTTAAACTCAAAGTTTTAATCTAACAGGCTTTTATTGGAGCCGCGAATTGTATATAATCCGCGGCTCTTTTTAGGCCCATTTGTGGGTTTAGTAAATAAATATTGAGGATTTATACACATGGTGACAATTCGATTGGCACGTGGCGGATCAAAAAAACGTCCATTTTACAATATGGTTGTAACAGACAGTCGTAACCGTCGTGATGGTCGTTATCTTGAGCGGGTTGGTTTTTTTAATCCTTCTGCAAAAGGCCAGGAAGAGCGCTTGAACGTAAATCAAGAGCGCGTTGATTACTGGATCGGCAAAGGTGCACAAACTTCTGAGCGCGTTTCATCTTTAATCAAAAGCGTTCAAGCTTAATCTAAACCGACGATAGGTAATAGATTGGCTGTCGAACCCGATTCACTGGTCACTTTAGGCCTGATAAATGGTGTTTACGGTGTTCGAGGGTGGGTAAAAATATTTTCTTTTACCTCCCCTAAAGAAAACATTTTGAAGTATAAAAATTTGCGTCTCAAGCTTAATAGTCAATGGCTTGATTGCAAAGTGGAAGCAGGTAAAAAGCACGGAAAAGGCATTATCGCGAAGCTGGAAGGCTACGAAAATCGTGATTTGGCCGCGAAGCTTATTAAGGCAGAAATTGCCGTTTCGCGAGATGAATTGCCTGAATTACCCGAAGGTGAATACTACTGGAGTGACCTTTTAGGACTTGAAGTAGTGAACCTTGAAAATACCGCTTATGGCCGGGTTGATCAAATGATGGAAACCGGTGTTAACGACGTAATGGTTGTTGTAAAAGGCGATAAAGAACGATTGATACCTTTCATTCAAGGTATGTATGTTAAAAATATCGATCTTGAGCAAAAGCAAATCATCGTCGACTGGCCTGAGGATTTCGAATAAAGACAAACAGAGGTGCAGCGTGCGGATAGACATTATTACTTTGTTTCCGCGCATGTTCGAGGCACTGACGGATTACGGCGTTGTAGGTAAAGCAATTCAGCGAAATTATTTATCGCTTTATTACTGGAATCCGAGAGAATACGCTGATAACAAATACAAAAGTGTTGATGACCGCCCTTATGGTGGTGGCCCTGGCATGGTTATGCAATATCAGCCGCTAAGCGCAGCAATTAAAGCGGCCAAAGCAAAAAATGAGCATAGTCCGGTGATTTATTTATCACCACAGGGACAAAAACTGGATCAACCCGGTTTACAGAAGCTGGCTAATTATCCTGGCCTGATTCTGGTGAATGGTCGTTACGAAGGTGTCGATGAACGCCTGATTGAGACCGAAATTGATCAGGAATGGTCGATTGGTGATTATGTTATCAGTGGCGGCGAATTAGCATCCATGGTGATGGTGGATGGCGTCGCGAGGTTGTTGCCTGATGTTTTAGGTCATGAGGCATCAGCACAACAAGATTCATATATGAATGGCTTACTGGATTATCCGCATTATTCACGGCCGGAAGAAATTCATAATATGCGGGTACCGGACGTATTATTGAGCGGTGATCATTCGGCGATAGCTAAATGGCGAATGAAACAAAGCCTGGGGCGAACCTGGCAACGCAGACCGGATTTATTAGAACAGTTAGTATTAACTGAAGAGCAGCAACGGTTGCTGGATGAATTCATTCAGGAATCTGACCAAAAGAACGTATGATTGTTGATGGAGTGGACCATGAGTAACATTATTGAACAGCTTGAAAAAGAGCAGGTAAAATCAGATATCCCTGAATTCAATCCGGGCGACACAGTGGTTGTTCAGGTAAAGGTTAAAGAAGGTAGTCGTGAGCGTTTACAGGCATTTGAAGGTGTTTGTATTGCTAAACGTAACCGCGGTTTGAATTCTGCTTTTACTTTGCGAAAAATTTCGCACGGCGAAGGTGTTGAGCGTGTTTTTCAAACGCATAGCCCGATGATTGACAGTATTGCTGTTAAGCGTCGTGGTGATGTACGTCGCGCCAAACTGTACTACTTGCGTGAGCTGAAAGGTCGCCAAGCACGTATTAAAGAAAAATTGTAATCCGGTTTTTAATGGATTGCTGAAAAAGGCACGTTTATCGTGCCTTTTTTATTGCCTGCCTTTTTTCTTCCTCGTTAAAATCCTATAATTTCGTTATGCAAACACATGGCATTCAAAAATATGACGCGGTTATTAATTCCCCAATATCTGGTATCGGTATTCGGGTAAGAAACCAGTCGATCACAGCGATTGATTTATTGCATAAGGAAGTGGCTTTGGAGTGTTTTCATTCTGAATATGCGGAGTTGGTAGCTCAAGAAATTCAACAATACTTTTTAAATCCGAAACATGTGTTTGCTGGCGAAGTATGTCCCTCAGGTACTGAATATCAGCAAAGCGTTTGGCGTCTGTTACAAAAAATTCCCAGCGGCAAAAAGCTGACTTATGGGCAATTAGCGGATCAATTGGCGAGTGGTCCGCGAGCGATTGGTAATGCCTGTCGTAATAATCCCATTCCTATAATCATACCCTGTCATCGTGTGGTTGCTAAGAACGGCCTCGGTGGATTTGCTGGAAAAACAACAGGTTTTACAGTAGATGTGAAACGCTGGCTATTAGCGCATGAGTCATCCGCAAAAAACTGACACAACAACATCTGCTGAAGACGAAGCGCAAATTCGGGAATTTATTGATGCCATTTGGTTGGAATCCGGCCTCAGCGAAAATACCCGAAAAAGCTATGCATCAGATCTGAATTTGTTTGCCAGCTGGCTGAAGAAAAATAATCAGAGTTTATTGCTTGCGCCAAAAGAATCGGTTTTAGCTTTTCTTGCGGACCGGGTGAGTGCTGGATTAAAGCCAAGAACCACTGCCAGAATTCTTTCTAGTCTAAAACGATTTTATCAATACCAACTGCGGGAAAATAAACGTCCGGATAATCCTTGCCTGCTAGTGGATGCACCAAAACTTGGCCGCTCTTTACCAAAATCATTATCAGAAACCGATGTGGAAGCGTTGTTGAATGCGCCGGATGAAGCGACTGCCATGGGAAGTCGAGACCTCACCATGCTGGAATTGTTATACGCCACCGGGTTGCGGGTTTCCGAATTGGTTGGCTTAAGCATGAGCCAAATTAGTTTGAATCAGGGTCTGGTCAGAATTATAGGTAAAGGCAACAAAGAACGTTTGGTGCCTATGGGAGAACAAGCGCAAGAGCTCTTGCAGCGTTATATTAAGCATGCTCGACCAGAAATACTCAATTCCCGAACCAGTGATGCGGTGTTTGTGACTAATCGAGGTAAGGCGATGACACGTCATGCCTTTTGGCATTTGGTTAAACGATATGCCTTAAAAGCTGGCATTCAACAAGCGCTTTCGCCACATACTTTACGACACGCATTTGCTACACATCTATTGAATCATGGCGCTGATTTACGTGTTGTGCAGATGTTGCTTGGGCACAGTGATTTATCCACTACACAAATTTATACTTATATTGCACAAGATAGATTAAAAGATTTATATCAATCTCATCATCCGAGAGCGTAAGCTAATCAATGCATTAGCTATTACAATATTAAAATCGTGCGGAAATTGGCGAATACGGCACCAGATTTGGATATTAATTCTGAAACTGTTGTCCAATGGATACATTTAATCTGAATTGTTGGTATAGTTACGCGTATTTAATTACGTTTTTTTATAATGAATTTAATAACCAGGAGTTGGGTTGTGCGAATTAGAATGTTGTTATTGATGTTGTCTGGCCTATTGTTTTCTGCTTCTGTGTTGGCAGGCGAGCAATCAGAGATCAAGGAAATCAAAAAAGTGTTTGCGCAAATACTACCCGGCACCAAACCTGATAGTATTTCACAATCAAAAGTTGGTGGAATATATGAAGTCGTTTATGGCGCTCAAGTCATATATATTTCAAATGACGCGAGATATGTTTTCCAGGGTGATCTGATTGATCTTAAAAGCCGAACGAATGTGACTGAATCTACTCGTTCTGTGCAGCGTGCCAAGCTTGTTAAGAATATTGAAGACAGTACTGCAATTGTATATGCGCCGGAAAAAGTGAAACATACGATCACCGTATTTACAGATATAGATTGTGGTTATTGCCGTAAGTTACACAGAGAAATGCAGGATTACCTGGATCGTGGTATTAAAGTGCGATACTTATCTTTTCCTCGTTCGGGCGTAAACACCAAGTCTTTCCATAAAGCCGTTACAGTTTGGTGTTCAAAAGACCAGAACAAGGCCATGACTGATGCCAAAGCTGGTAAAGCGCAAGAAAATAAAGAGTGCGAAAATCCGGTTGAGGAACATATGAAATTGGCTGAGCAATTTGGCGTTTCTGGAACACCGACAATTGTTTTTGAGAATGGTGAAGTAGTTCCAGGTTATGTACCTGCTGCACGTTTGTCATCCATGCTGGATAGCGTAAAACAGGCTGCACTGTAAATTTCAAAGGGTGTAATCTTTAGTTAAAATTTTCGGAGAGTCAGCGTGTTTAAGTATATTTTTATTGTTATTGCGGTTGCTGCTGGTGTGTATGTTGGCATGAACTGGGATGAAATATCTGGCAATGTCGAAGATAAGATGGATTCAGCCGAAGAAATAAAAGAACAAGCTGAAGATGTTCGAGAATCGGTAGAGGATTTGCTCGACAAAGTTAAATAAGACAGGCTCTCGGGCCTGTTTTTCCCGGTTTCCGGAAATATATTTGTAATACCCTCCTGCGCTTAATAATAAAAATGAAAATCCGCTGGTTAATCTTCCCCTGTTGTTTCTTTTTAATATTCCCTATGCCTGTTATCGCATTCTATGATGACGGTGTAGCCGTTAATTCTATTGTTATGGACTTCGACTTTTCTGAATATGATGAAAACGGAGAGGTGGTTAACGAACGCGGAGTAATTGCCGGTGCTGGTGTCGAGTTGGGGAAAGCTTTTGGTGCGTTGTGGTTGTCAACCAAAGGCTCGATCATAAAGGGTTTGACTGTTTATGATGGTCAAACTCAGTCTGGCATTCCTCATAAAACAAACACAGATCAAACAGTTTACGATTACTCATTTCAAGTCGGTCGAATTTATCAATCCTGGCGTCGTCATGATTATGCGATTCTTTATGCAGGATTAGGTTTTCATCAATGGACCCGGGATATCAAGACGCGGAATAACGTGCAGGGTTTATATGAACGTTACAGTTGGTTGTATGCTCACGTAGGTGCGCGGGGATTTCTGTATAGTACAGAACGAATGCACCTGATGGTGGAGCTCAATTTATTGCGAACCATTAATCCAGTGATGGATGTCAGTTTTAAAGGCCAGCATGATAATACACGCGTTTCACTAGGTGAGCATTATGGTGCTAAACTTTCCATTCCCTTTCATTTCTCAATCACCCGTCGTTTTATTGTATATGCGGATATATTTTTTGAAGCCTGGGATTTGGGGCAGAGTAAGGTAGTCGATCTAACTTCAGATGGATTTGTTTCTGGTGGATTGCAAGAACCACGCAGTACTTCCAGGTTTAAAGGTGCAGAGATTGGGTTTTTATTGCGTTTTGAGTAGCTATAGTAAGCTTGAACAACGCCTAATGCAATAATCTCGAAATCTTCATTCTAAATTGAGTCACCAATGGCCCTGAGCTGCCGAGTAGCTCAAAAATGGATACCATACTTTTTCTGGCGCCGTCATCTTTATATTTTCTATCTTTTTTCATCACTTCCAGAAACTGTTCCAGAGCTGATTCATATTGCTCAAGCAGCGCATATTTACAAGCCAGTTTATAACGAACTTCAATATCATCATTTTCTGCTAGTAGACTTTGCATGGTATCGATACCGGGGCCGTTTACAACTTCTCGGGCGAATTCGTTCAGGATATGAATTTCATGAATAGTCGGATCATCCATTTTGTTAATGGTTACATGGCCGAGCAATTCATCTACCGCTGCAACATCGCCTTGATGCAAATGAATGCGCGAAAGCATTGCAATAGCTTTGATGTTCGTTGCATCTTTTTCAAGAATCGTTTTCAGTAATTCACTCGCCGCATCATTTTTATTTGTCTCGAAAGCTTCTTTGGCTTTTTGCAGGAGCAGGTCATCTTCTTTGAATTGATGTTTCTCAATATAATCAGTAATTGTTGCCTCAGGCAAAACACCGTTAAATTCGTCAACAATCTCGCCTTGTTTGAATATTTTAACAGTGGGAATACTGCGAATACCAAACTGCGCAGATAAATTTCTTTCCTGGTCGGAATTAACTTTAGCTAAATGAAATTTACCAGCCTGCTGTTCAGCCATTGCTGTCAGTATGGGAATCAATATTTTACAGGGATTGCACCATTCAGCCCAAAAATCGACGAAAACTGTGGTGTGATAAGAGCGCTCAATAACTTCAGCTTCAAAGTTGTTTTCGGATACTTCACTAATATATTGGGAATCTGACATATTGTTTTACTCATTTTTAGTGCCAATCAATGTTTAGATCGTACAGCTGGATATTAATTTAAATATATTTAATTCAATTGCAGTGGAATTTCGACTAAAAAATGGGTGAATATAATGGATGAGTGGATATCTTTATCCGGCCAAAGTTTTTTGATGGCTGTTTCATATACACGCATTTGATTTTGATAACTTAATGCTACAGATTTTAATTGTTCCAATTCTAATTCCAGGTGGGTTTTGTAGTCCAAAATTATTATGCTTGAACCATTGATAACCAAGCGATCAATAATACCTTGTCGCATTCCATCTTCATGTTGATATTGAATTTTCACTTCATTATACGCCTGGTCATATAATGCGGGATCAAAAAATTTTCGAAAACCCGAATTCTGATAAGTTGTTACGGCTTCTTGCAAACACTCTGTGATGAGTGAAGCATGCGGATTCAGTAAAAATTCATTACTCAGTTGAATACTGATACTGGTTTCACTGATTTTGCTCTCAGAAGATAAAAGCTCCAAAGCGCGATGGATAATTGTTCCTCGCTGAAGAGAATCTTCATCTTCCAGGTTGGTTGCTTGTAAATCTTCTTCAATCAATTTATCACTGCTGAAGAGTGGAGTATCTACAGGTGGAGCTTGTTGTACAGTTTGATTTGGCGATAGTGTATGTTCCATCAAATCAACGGAGCTATCGGTTGCTGTTTCTTCCGGCCAATTTTTTTGCAACATACCGTACCAGCCTAAATCGCCATTGGAATTAATCGTACTGCCTGAAACATATAATGCTTGCCGGGCTCGCGTTAGGGCAACGTAGAGTAAATTCGCATCTTCAATGGACTGTTTTTTATCGCTTACCTCCAGCAATGATTTAATTAATTGATCCTGATTTTTTTTAGCGGGGCATAATAAAAAATCCGTTGGCGAATTTTCACTTTCCGGCCACAATACCAGCGTGGAATAACTTCGGCCTTTTTTACTCTTGTTATCAGCTGCATCAGATAAAAAAACCACAGGCGCTTCCAAACCTTTCGAAGCGTGAATGGTTAATATTTTCACGGCATTTGCAGTCTGACCTGCTTGCGCTTCATCGGGCGACTCATCCTGTTGAATCAAGCTATGTAAGCGGGCAATAAAACGTCCCAAGGATGGATATCGCCCGCTATCAATTTCCAGAGCAAGGGAAAGAAAACGGATTAGATTAGCGTGTACACGAGTTTTAAAATGTTCAGCAACGGTTTGAGAATAACATTCCAGTAAACTGCATTCATGATAAATGTGATTTAACATATCGTGGATGGGTAGGGTGCCAGCGAATTGATGCCAGTCTTGCAAATGTGTGGCTGCACGATGTAAATCTTCCGGGCAATCTGGCTGTTCTGCGAGCTGCGTCAAATGTTCAAACCAATTGCTATTGTTACCAGTGCGTGACAAGCGCAGAAGTGAATCATTACTGCATTGAAAGATGGGTGAGCGTAAAACAGTTGCCAAGGCAAGATTATTATAAGGTGTGAACAATACATCAAGCAGTGCTATCAAATCCTGAATTTCCTGGCACTGGAATAGGGTGCCTTTATTATTGCTTTGGTAAGCAATGCCCGCTTCACGTAATGCTGTTTCATAGTCACCCACATGAGTACGTGAGCGAATTAATATCATGATGTCACCATAATGTGCGTGTCGGTAAACGCCGTTTTCCTGAATGGCGGTGTTTAATAAAATATTCTGAATGGTTTGCGCAATGAGTTTGCCTTCATGGTAATGCGGATTGTCCAACGTGGCGAGCGGTGTCTCTAAGGGGTTACGAAAATAAATTGTATCTTGTGCCTGTTTTTTTCGCTCGATTAACGGTAATAAGGTAACGTTTCCAGCCATATCTGTTAAGAACGTACTGTGCTCATGAAACCCAGGCAATAATTTATCTTCGAGAAAAAAGCGATTTACCAGATTCATAATAGGTGGCGCAGATCGGCGTGACTTATCCATGGGAAATATTTTGGCATCAAGATTTTCGGTGAGCCAGTCACTGGCACGCGTAAGCAGTAGAGGGTCCGCCCGACGAAAACTATAAATGGACTGTTTTTCATCGCCAACAATAAACACGCTGCGAAGCTTGTCTGTGTCTTGAGCAAACTCGCTCAATAAAGGAAAAATTAATCGCCATTGTGTGGGATTGGTGTCTTGAAATTCATCCACTAAAAAATGATCGATGCGTTGATCTAACTTGTATTGCACCCACAGTGCGTTTTCGCTGTGATTTAATAGCTCATAGGTTTTCCATTCAAGATCAGTAAAATCCAGTAAACGTTGTTCCAGTTTGATTTTTTGATAAAGCTCACACAATCGCTGGCCAGCACAATAACAGGCAGATGACAGGGCGTAGTTGTGGTGTCTATTTAACGTTTCCTGCAGTCTTTGATAGCCTGATGACAATTGCCGAAACAACTGTAAAAATTCTTCTTCGCCGGCGTCACCCATTTTTTTCTTGCGTGTGGCGTTATCTTTTTGTTCACGCGCTTTGCCTTTTGAGTCAAAGAAAATACTGTAGAGTTGATTAAAGGCTGATTGATATTCGGTTTCAGTTTTTTCTGGACGATTGAATATGTCAGTCGCTAGCAGCTGATGCATGATGTCGCATTGTTTTTGGTTAGCTTTGGTATTGTGTAAAATTAACAAATCCACCAGGCGTTTGAGGTTTTGGTAAGTTTCTTCATGAAAAAATTCAACATATGGATTGTTAAACGGGTCAACATTCAGTTTTTCCAGCAACCGTTCAGCAGCAAACAAGGCAGGATCTTGCTCGCCTTGAATATACGCCCACCAATCACTGCGCTGATTAAGAAAACTATCCAAAGCCTGATGTGTGCTGTGTAAACTGCCGGTGAGGTCGTACAGATTTTCCATGGCTTGGGCGACTTCGCTTTGCGGCGCCAGCGTGACTTCATCATATAGCGCTTCCCAGGCAGCGAGTCGATAAGTTGCTTCATCATCCAGCAGTTCAAATCCGGGTGGTATGTTGGCTTCCAGCGGAAATTTACGTAACACTTCCTGGCAGAAGGCGTGAAACGTGGAAATTTTAACCTGGTGTTCACTGCGAAGTAGGGATTCATAAAGTTGCCGGGCTTTATGCAAACTTCTTTCGTTGATTTCCATGCCTATGGCGGAAAGTTCGTCAGGCAAATCTTTTTCCGGGAGTGTTGCCAGCCGATAAAGCCGATCAAACAAACGGCTTTGCATTTCTGCTGCTGCCTTGCGGGTAAAGGTGATGGCAAGAATGGAATCCGGGCGTACATCCATGAGCAGCAAACGAATTAATCGTGTAACCAATAAATAGGTTTTTCCGACACCTGCAGAGGCTTTTACAATGGCATTATTTTCCGGATTAGCCGCTAAAATGGGATTAGGTGCAGACACAATGACTCACTATTACTTAAAGTTGATTTATTGACCATGATATAATGCCCGCCATGCAGAAAAAAGATTTTAGTTTTGATTTACCCGAAAACCTGATTGCCCAATACCCAACTGAACAGCGAACGGCCAGTCGGCTGTTGTGCATGGCGCGTAAAACGGGTGTTATTCAGGATCGTCAATTTACCGACTTTGTAGATTTATTGCAGCCCAACGATTTACTGGTGATGAATAATACCCGCGTAATTCCTGCCCGCTTGCACGGAAAAAAAACCACCGGTGGTAATGTGGAAGTTTTGATCGAGCGTTTATTGGATGAGAATAAAGTGCTGGCTTTTGTGCGCGCCAGTAAATCACCCAAAGTTGCTAGTAGTATTGTTTTTTCTGAAAACGTTTCCGCAACCATGCTTGATAAACACGATGGATTGTTTGAACTGCAATTCAATGAGCAGGAAAATTTACTGGAAACCCTGGAAAATCTCGGCGAAGTTCCCTTGCCACCGTATATGGTTCGCCAGGTAACGGAAAATGACAAGCAACGATATCAAACGGTGTTTGCCCAGCACCCGGGGGCGGTTGCAGCACCTACCGCAGGTTTGCATTTTGATGAGAACATATTGCAACAGATCAGGGTCAAAGGAGTGGATACGGCGTACGTGACTTTACATGTGGGTGCGGGAACTTTTCAGCCCATGCGGGTAGACAATATTCTTGAGCACAAGATGCATAAGGAATGGATTGATGTACCGGCAATCACCTGTGAAAAAATCACGAAAATCAAAGCCAACGGCGGCAGGGTAGTGGCGGTGGGGACTACCGTGGTGCGTAGTCTGGAATCATCTGCTAAACAAGGTAAGCTAAAACCTTTCTGCGGTGAAACGAATATTTTTATTTATCCGGGTTATGAATTTAACGTGGTCGATGCTTTATTGACTAATTTTCACTTACCTGAGTCAACATTGCTCATGTTGGTTAGTGCTTTTGCCGGTAAAGATCACGTGTTGAATGCATATCAACATGCTATTGAGAAACAATATCGCTTTTATAGTTATGGGGATGCGATGTTTATTCAATAGAGTAAACCCCACGCTTGCATAACACTCGTTTAAATATTGCGTTTCTGCTTTTATACCAACTTATAAGAATAATCAAGACAAAGGTAAAATAAAGTATGTTGTCGTTAAATAAATCCATAAAAATTCCCTTGGCGACAGTTACGCTGCTATTTTGCTATTTTTCACTGTTCAGTATAACGTCTGCGCTGGCTTCCCCTCAAAATCAGTTAACACAAACTAAGAAACTCACAAAATCTAAAAACAAAAACGCCACTTCCCTGGCGCCAGTGATAACAAATTATTTTCAGAATAAGCCACTTGCTTCAAGTAACACTAATCTATTACAAAAACCGACGCTTAAAACACGAAATACTCAACGTCGAATTAAAACCTCACAAAAAACCGTAAAGTTTTTAAAAGGTCGCTTATCAACCAGTGTGCCGGGTGTGGACCTGCACACGACCGTAGAAAATGCTTGGCGTGATTTATTACAAAAATATGCAGCACGATTAAATCTCGACACAAATGACGGTAGTTTTTTACTGCAACAGCTTAAGCAGGATAAATTAAAAAAGACTCATGTCTGGTATCAGCAGGCGGTTGAGGGCATACCTATATGGGGTAAGCAAGTCGTCTATCATCTCAATGAAAAAAATCAGGGATATTTATTTCAGGGTGATTATTTGCCACGAAAAAAGTATTTAACAATTCAGGAAAAAATCAGTCTGGATGAAGCGTTACAGATAACGCAAAAAACGCTAAATATGGATAATTACCAATTACAACAAGCTGAGCTGAATTATTATCCAGACAGTGAGAATAAATTACAACTTGCTTATAAACTGGAAATTACCCAAGGATTGGAGCAACGTTGGTTGGTCTTTGTTGATGCCGTGCAGGGTGTGGTGTTGCATCAAATTCAAAATATTCATACTGCAGGTGAGCTGATTTCAGCCACAGGTGTTAATTTAAACGGCGATCGAGTCAGTTTTAATGCCTGGTTTGAAGGTGATGAATATTTTCTAATCGATCCTTCTCTGCCAAAAAGCGATAGTTTGTATGATCCGCTAAATGGTCCCAAATCCCTGGGAGACACTTTTATTTTTGATGCACAGGAAAGTGATGGCAGTGAAGTGAAGTTTGTTAATAATCTTTCGCCGATTGCTAATTGGGATCCAGCCGCAGTCAGCGCCATGCAAAATACCTTAAGTGTTTATGATTATTATTTGCAAACATTTAATCGCAAAAGCATTGACGATAAAAACAAAAATCTACTAGCGGTAGTGCATTTTGATGAGTCCTATAACAATGCTTTCTGGAATGGCTCATTCATGGTATATGGTGATGGCGATGGTAAGGTGTTTTCTTCTTTGGCGAATTGTCTTGATGTGGCTGCGCATGAAATGACTCATGGTGTCATTGAGAATTCAGCCAATCTGATTTATCAACATCAAAGTGGCGCTTTAAACGAATCATTTGCTGATGTATTTGCTGTTTTAATTGACCGAAATAACTGGACCATTGGTGAGGACTGTACAGTAGCCTCACCGGGTTATTTACGCAGTTTATCAAATCCACAGTCTGGGCTATCGCCGCAACCTTCCCGTATGAGTCAATACCGCAATTTACCTAATACACCGGATGGTGATAATGGCGGGGTGCATATTAATAGTGGAATACCCAATCACGCAGCATATTTAACGTTTAAAAATCTGCAGGAAAACGGTAATAGTGAAACTCAGTCATTTGAAAAAACTGAACAAATTTATTACCGCGCATTAAATTTATATTTACATGCCTCATCCCGTTTTCTGGATGCAAGACGAGCATTGGTTCAAGCGGCTGAAGATCTTTACGGTGAAGCGGAAATGTTAGCAGTACAAGCAGCCTGGGATGAAGTTGAAGTTTATGAAACGGGTGAGGCAAGCGTAGAACCAAAATTACCTGCTCAGATTTCTGCTGTGCAGGGCAAAGATATGATGGTTTATGTCGTACCAGATGTGGAGTGGTTAAATCTTTACGTGCAGGTTATGGATGAAAATTTTAACGGTTACGATGTAAACCAGGATTTCGGGCCATTGAATTTCTATTTGTCGCCAACCGATCAACAGGAGTATTTAATGCCGCTATTTGGCACAAAGCCGGCAGCGTTTACCGATGAGCAAGGTACAATATTCTTCTTTGTGGGCGAAGATAATAATTTATACGCCAAGAATGGAATAGACGCTTATAGTGAACAAATCACTTCTGCCAATGACATCTGGAGTATCGCTGTGTCGCCTGATGCGCGATATTTTGCTTATACGCTTGTTGAAGGAGAGCCAATCGTTCGTATTATTGATCTCGATAGCGGAAAGGAGTTGGAATTTTCTATTAAGCCGACCAATTATCAGGAAAATTCGAAAAATAATACGAATAGTATTTTGTATGCCGATTCTCTGAGTTTTGATTTTAGTAGCAGCAAACTCGTATTTGATGCTTTGAATTGTATATCCACACCTGATGACTCGTGTGAACTCAAAGATGGGGGTTATCGATACTGGTCGGTGGGCATATTGGATCTGGTTACCGAGCGGGTGATTAATCCCCTGCCTGATCAAAACCCATCGATCGACTTAGGTTATCCCACTTTCGCCAGCAACAATAATTTTGTGCTAGCTATGGATCAATTGTTATTTGATGAGAATGAAGCGGTTACGCCTTTTCACTCCAAAGTCATCAGCTTAAATATTGAAACCCAGGAACAAAATATTTTGTGGGATTTTGGAAGAAGTGAAGTGGAATTTTATGGGATACCAGGTTTTTGGGGAGATGATAAATTCCTTACCACCTTATTTCCCGATGAACGGGTAGTGAATAGTGTTGTTAACGAAGTTTCCGCGCAGCGAATTGCAATTGATCAAAATTGGCAGGCAACTACTGAGGGAGCAACCGTGCTGAATGACTTTGCAGTTTTTTACCCGTTTATGCACCGAGCCGGACAACGCCAACAGATAAGTGATTTAAAATTGAGTTCTAGCCAATTAGATTTTGGTGAGATGCAAATTGGGGATGAAAAAACTTTGTCTCTAAGTATTACAAATGAGAGTCAGCACGAAATAGAAATTGTTGATTTGGTCATTAAAGATCAAGGCTTCCAACACAATGGAGTAAACCAATTGTTAGCAGAAGACGAAAGCGTGATGATTGATATTAGTTTTCTGGCTAACTCTAGTGAAACCGTGAATAGCGTTTTACAGATTCGAACGGATAGTGCGCAGAGTCTTTACTCTGTGGTTCTGTTGGTTAATAGAGCTGACCAAAATTTAAGTAATTCAGATGAAACGTTTTTTGGCTGTAGTTTAGGCGTTAACAAAAAACCAGATTTTATATTGTTGCTGTTAGTGACTATTGCCTCTGCTGTGCTGTTGTTTCGCCGGTGTGATTAATTAGTCAGTCTTGCTTCGTAACTGCTCACATGCTATCTCAGCACTAAGCGATTAGTACTATACAAGTCGTAGAAACTGTTGTCCGCATGGATGCGGACATCAAGCGCCCAGGGAAGGGTTTACAGCGTGTTTCGGAGGCTTGTATAGTGCTAAACGCGTTTTATGCCACTTAGAGGCAAGTAAATAAATGTGAAATCAAAACACAAATGTATGAATTATTGCTCCATAAGCGGTATGTCATTCATCACAATGACATACCGCTAGCGGCGCTGATATAAACTTCCCCCTTGTAATCGGGACTTTTAACCTCATCTCGTTATAATACGCGCAATTTTCAAAGTTTGAGATATCAGATTCATGCAGTTCACACTAAAAACAACAGATGGCCTGGCACGTCGCGGGCAACTTACCTTTGAGCGGGGTACGATTCAAACGCCAGCGTTTATGCCAGTGGGTACTTACGGCACCGTAAAAGGTATGACACCGGAAGAAGTGGAAACCACCGGCGCAGAAATTATTCTCGGCAACACCTTTCATTTAATGCTACGCCCAGGAACCGAGATCATTAATTTACATGGTGATTTACATGATTTCATGAACTGGCACAAACCCATTCTCACGGATTCCGGTGGATTCCAGGTTTTTAGTTTGGGAGAAATGCGCAAGATTACTGAGCAAGGCGTACATTTTCGTTCACCGCTGGATGGCTCCAAAGTCTTTATCGGGCCGGAAGAATCCATGCAGGTGCAACGCGCATTGGGCTCAGACATTGTCATGATTTTTGATGAATGTACGCCATACCCCGCGACCGAAAAACAAGCGCTGGATTCCATGCAATTATCTTTGCGTTGGGCGAAGCGCAGTAAAGAAGCCTTTGCTGATAATCCTAATGCGCTGTTTGGCATTGTTCAGGGAGGCATGTATCCACAACTGCGACAGGAATCGTTGAACGGATTGCTGGAAATCGGATTTGATGGTTATGCACTTGGCGGTTTGTCGGTAGGTGAAAGTAAAGATGAAATGCATCACATACTTGACACCTGCACACCCCTGTTACCCAGCGACAAACCCCGTTATGTGATGGGTGTTGGCAAGCCGGAAGATCTGGTTGAAGCGGTCAAACGCGGTGTAGACATGTTTGATTGCGTTATGCCCACAAGAAATGCGCGCAATGGTCATTTGTTTGTTGATCAAGGGGTGATCAAAATTCGTAATAAGCGGTATGAACGGGATACAAAACCGCTGGATGAAAACTGTACATGTTACACCTGCCAGCATTATTCACGTAGCTATTTACGCTATCTGGATAAAGCTGGTGAAATATTGAGCGCGCGTTTAAACACTATTCATAATTTGCACTATTACCAGAAAATTATGCGGGAAATGCGAGAAGCGATTGAAGAAGATCGCTTTGATGAATTTGTGAAAGATTTTTACGCTAAGCGCTCACAATCGGCACAGGATATGTAATAATGTGCGACTTTTATTTGGCTGATAGATTATCATTCAGCCCAGAAATGTCAGTACTTACAGGACATATTAAAAGCGTAATCCCGATGGATTTGCAGACAATAAGTGCTGGTAAATTGACCGATACACATTAACGATTTAAACAAGGAATTAAGCGATGAGTTTTTTCATCTCAGATGCAATGGCAGAAGGGGCAGCGGCAGCACCATCACAAGGTGGTTTGTTGGGTTTTCTTCCTTTGATTATTATATTTGTTATTTTTTACTTCTTGATCATTAGACCACAGGTTAAACGTGCAAAAGAGCATAAAAAACTCACCGAATCTGTACAGAAGGGTGATGAAGTAATAACTGGCGGTGGTTTATTGGGTAAAGTATCAGACGTAAACGATAGTTTTGTTACCCTGGAAATCGCAGATGGTGTTGAAGTTAAAATTCAACGTCAATCAGTTGCTTCGCTTGTACCCAAAGGTACATTAAAATCTGCATAACATGCCAAACCCGGTTATCGAAAAGTAACCGGGTTTTTTTATATGTCATAAACAAAAATTAGTCGACCTAGGAAATGCTGGAATGATAAATCAGTATCCTTTATGGAAATATCTTCTCATAATTATTGTGCTGATCGCGGGTGGTTTATATGCCCTGCCAAACTTGTTTGGTGAAGATCCAGCAGTTCAAATTTCTGCGACCCGGTCCACCACAGTGGACAATGATACGCTTGGGCGTGTGGAAGCCTTGCTTGAAAACAAACAGGTTTCTTACAAAAGCATTGTACTGGATGAGCGAGGTATTTTAATCCGCTTTGAAAATACAGAAGTACAGCTGCAAGCGCAGGATATTATCCGCGACAGTCTGGATACGGATTATGTGGTTGCATTGAATTTGGCACCCGCAACACCGGCCTGGCTGCAATCCATTGATGCTTTGCCCATGTATCTAGGGTTGGATTTACGTGGCGGCGTACACTTTTTAATGGAAGTAGATATGAATGCTGCCATCACTCAGTCATTGGAGCGTTATAAAGGTGATTTTCGCGCCATATTACGTGAAAACAAAGTGCGTTATCTTGGGATTAATATTGAAGGTGATGTGGCTGAAGGCACAGGTCATGTAAATCTTAAGTTTAAGAATGCGGAAGTCTTGGCTGATGCAAAAAAAGTTCTGCGTAAAGAATTTGCTGAGCTGGAGTTCAATGAAAAAAGTGATGAAAAGTACAGTTATTTACTGGCCTCTTTAACTGAAAAAGAAATTATAGAAACCCGCAAGTTCGCAATTCAACAAAATATCACTACCTTACGTAATCGAGTCAATGAATTGGGCGTGGCTGAGCCAGTCATTCAGCAACAAGGTGTGGACCGTATTGTTGTGCAATTGCCAGGTGTTCAGGATACCGCAAGAGCTAAAGAAATTTTGGGTGCCACTGCCACATTGGAATTTCGCATGCAGGATGAAGAGAATAGTGCACAAGCGGCACTTAAAGGCCGAATTCCACCCGGTTCACGTTTATATAAAGAGCGTGGCGGCGACCCCATTTTATTAAAAAATCAGGTAATGCTAACCGGTGATTATATTGTAGATGCTGCTTCCGGTATCGACTCCCAATCTGGTGGCCCAAACGTGAGCATTACGCTGGATAGTAAAGGTGGCCGCATTTTTAACAATGCCACCAAAGATAATGTTGGCAAGCTGATGGCTGTGGTTTTTATTGAAACCAAAACGGATAAAAAAGTTGTTGATGGTAAAACAGTCAAGGTTAAACGCAAAGTTGAAGAAGTTATCAATGTTGCACGTATTCGCGAACGTTTAAGCAAACGTTTCCAGATTTCTGGATTGGACAGCCCGACAGAAGCGCGTGATTTAGCCTTATTATTACGCGCAGGTGCGTTGGCAGCACCTATTGATATTGTTGAAGAACGAACAGTTGGACCAAGTCTTGGTCAGGATAATATTGATCAGGGATTTGCTTCAGTCGTCATCGGTTTTGTGTTGGTCTTGTTTTGGATGGCGTTTTTCTATCGTGGTTTCGGTTTAATTGCCAATGTGGCACTGGCCATGAATCTTGTGCTGATTGTTGCCGTGCTTTCTTTAATGCAAGCTACACTGACATTACCGGGTATTGCAGGTATCGTTCTTACCGTTGGTATGGCTGTGGACGCCAATGTTTTGATCTTTGAACGTATTCGAGAGGAAATACGCAATGGGATTAAACCGCACTCTGCAATTGATGTGGGTTATGGCAAGGCCATGATCACTATTGCAGATGCCAATGTAACGACGTTAATAGCCGCCGTGATTTTGTTTGCCATGGGTACAGGGCCAATCAAAGGTTTTGCCATTACTTTATCCATCGGTATATTAACCTCCATGTTTACCGCCATTATGGGTACGCGAGCAGTGGTTAATCTTGCTTACGGTAACCGTAAAGTGTCAAAACTTTCCATATAAGAAGGGCGAACGAATATGCAATTATTATCAAAAATGCCGAACTTTAAGTTCATGCAGTTAAAACAAAAAGCCATGATTGCCTCCGGGGTAGTTATGCTGATTTGTTTGATCGCAATTTTTGCCCGCGGACTAAATCTGGGTATCGATTTTACAGGTGGTACGCTGATTGAGGTGGGTTATCAGGAAAGTGCGGATCTCAATAAAGTTCGTAGCGTATTGGAAAAAGAAGGTTTTGATGACGCAATTGTGCAGCATTTCGGTACATCAAGAGATGTGTTGGTGCGTATTGCCCCACGAGAAGGTCTGAGTAGTGCAGAAATTAGCAGTAAAATGCTGGCATCTTTAAAAGCTACCTCTGATACGCCCATTGAAATGCGACGTGTCGAATTTGTCGGCCCGCAAATTGGTGATGAGCTGATAGAAAAAGGTGGCATGGCCATGTTAATCGCACTTACCTGCATATTGTTTTATGTTTGGGTGCGATTCGAAAAACGTTTTTCTCTCGGCGCTATTGCTGCTCTGGTGCATGATGTTATTTTCACCATTGGTATATTTGCGCTGTTTCAAATTGAATTCGATTTAACTGTATTGGCTGCTGTACTGGCGGTTATCGGTTATTCCTTGAATGACACTATCGTCGTATTTGACCGGGTGAGGGAGAACTTTCGTATTATGCGTAAGGGTACACCCGAAGATGTGGTCAATAAATCCATCAATCAAACATTGTCACGCACCTTAATGACATCTTTAACCACTTTATTGGTATTATTTGCCTTATTTATATTTGGTGGCGAATTGATTCATGGATTTGCAACAGCATTAATTATTGGTGTATTGGTGGGAACCTACTCCTCAATCTACATCGCATCTGCATCCGCATTAATGTTAGGAATCACCAAGCAAGATTTGATGCCGCCGGAGAAAGAAGGTGCCGATGCGCCGCCGGTGATGTAAATTTTATCTAAGTTGCATAAAAAAAGCCCGATAATCATTGATCATTGGGCTTTTTATTTTTTGTAACGATAAGCTGTTGTGCTTAAGTGCGGTAGCGGAAGTTCTTCTCTCTGGGATCGTGTTGGTTACCGAAATTTATTAATTCGTTGTCTCGATAATGACATTCAGCCGCAACTTGTCGAAACTGGCAAATGCCTACGCCATTCTTGTTATCTTTATTGAATCGTCCCATGTAATAATCGCCGTTACCCCAGGTAAATTTTCCCTTACCGTGTTTTAAACCATTTTCAAACTCGCCTTCGTAACGATTACCATTTTCATATAACATTTTGCCCTGTCCATGAAAACGGCCATTGAGGAATTCCCCGGTGTAACTTTGCCCATTTTTGAAATTATAAACACCCTTTCCTTCAAAGCGCCCATTTACAAAATCACCGTGATATTTCCCCTGATTAATGAGAAGCATTTCTCCTTCACCTTGAAAAACATCTTTTTTAAATTGACCTTCATAGCGATCACCGTTGCTGAATACCAGTGTGCCGCTACCACTTTTCAGATTGTCTTTAAACTCACCGTGATATTGATCACCATTAAGATAGGTGATAGAGCCGGCACCGTGATAAAGCCCCTGATGAAACTGACCTTTATAAATATCACCATAGAGATTAACTAATTTGCCAAACCCTTCAAACAAGCCATCTTTGAACTCACCCTTGTAATAGGTGCCATTCCGCCAAGTGAGCTTACCGGTGCCATTAAACAAACTATTACGCATTTGACCTTCATAAACTGAGCTGTCGGGCAGAATTAGCGTTTGAAATATGGGCGTTACGGCAGGCTTTTGCTCCTCGATTGAGGAAATATGTTTTTCAGGGATAAACGAAGTACATGCGGAAAGGGAGATTATTCCGCAGGCAATGACTGTTCGTTTAATAGCTAAGATGTTTTTCACAAATTTTTCCTGGCTTTTGTGATTATTCTTTTTAAAAACCTGAATGATTGAGCCAGGAAAATGATAACGCGTTTAAGCTTGCAGGTAAATTGTGAAGATTTTTGTTAGCGATTAAAAACTTTCATGAAGGTCGAAAGTTAGGTGGTGGCGTATTGATTTGTAACCAGTATTGACCAAGATCTTTAATCATATCGGAAAAAACCTGAAAATTTACCGGCTTTTTAATATAACTGTTACTGCCCAATTTATAGCCGCTAATTATGTCGCTGTTTTCATCCGAAGTGGTCAATAAAACAACTGGAATAAAGCGGGTAAGGTCTGAATCGCGGATTGTTTTTAATACTTCTAATCCGCTCACTTTGGGTAAATTGATATCCAGTAATATCAAATTTGGAACGTCCTCACTATTGCGGCTTTGATATTCACCTCCTGCAAATAAATAATCGAGGGCTTCCTGTCCATCCTGGGTGACAACAATATTTGACTTTATATTATTGTTTTTAAAGGCCCGGAGGGTTAATTCGATGTCATTGGGATTATCTTCTACCAATAAAACTGTTTTATCTTTCATGTATTTAGACGATGTGTTCGAATAAATTCCATCAAACTGAATGGTGACATTTTGAAAACCGGTTTCTTTACACCACTGGATGGCGGCATCCGATGTTTTAAATAGTCTTGGATGGCCTCTTTTAGAGTCAAGAATTTGCTGTGGATTTTGATCTTCTTTGGGTACAAGACAAACTTTCCAGCCTCCCTCCACAGGATCGCGAAATACAATAGCTTTGTACCAATGTCCTGCTGCAAAGAGCAATCGAACGTCTTTTTCAATCATATTAAAATCATATTCCTGACAACTTTTTTGGAATCGATACAATCCAGTAAGAAGTCTATTGTTTTTATTATAAGATTCTTACATTCAATGCTAATCAAATTAGCAAATTTGGGCAACAAATATTTGCACTTTTTTTAATGTTGGGCAGGAAAAGTTAGGAAATAACTAAAAATTAAGCAGAGATTTCCTGAGTTTTATTAAGTGAATGGTTGGGGTTTAACCCTTTTCAAACGTGGTTTCGTTTCGGTATAGTTTTAATTATTGGGAAAAAGAAAAGTGTAAGTGATTTTGGGAGGAAATGAGTGGGGTGCTTAACCGGCAAAGGCATACTCCAGTCTAAGCAGTATGCCATCACGTGTGGACCATGTGATGATTACTTAATGGCTTATAAAGTCACTTTTTTATAAAGAAACACTGGCTTCCTTGACACCAATTCGCTGGCAACATCTTAATGAAGCGTCAGATGTTTTGAAAATTCTGGGTGCTTTGCTGCGCTTTGAATTCAGCATTTGCTCATTACCATTTTTTGATACGAGCTTAATAGTCCACCCGGCGCTTTCGTCAGCCTGTTGTATAACAACTTTATCCAGTTCGCCTGATTCTAGTAAAAGTCTTGCTTCCCGCTCTTGCATAATTGGGCTTCTAACATCCTTGATATGGGTTAATGAAAATCTAAATATAACGGAAAACGAAAAAAAGTTAAGCAAAACTTTGTAAAAATATTGAAATTATTAAAAAAATTTCGTTTACCGTATAAATTATAATCAAAAGAGATCGTTTTAATGTAGAAATAGATTAAACTATATCCAAAAATAATACTAAAGTATTATTTTTTAATGCTATTCATTTGTTGGTCCTCAAGCAAAATCAATGAAATTATGAGGGGGTAAAAATAACTAATTAGGAAAAATCGCTTGTTCTTATCATTTATCTATGTGAAAGGTTAATTACTTATATTTCACAATTCCCATTGAGAAAAACCGCATTTTTTGTTAAATTTTAATCCCTTCTAGATTAACTCTTCCCCTCGAGTATTTTCATTACATGACTAAGTATATTTTCGTTACAGGTGGCGTTGTTTCATCCTTGGGCAAAGGCATTGCGTCTGCTTCTTTGGCAGCAATTCTTGAAGCTAGAGGATTAAAGGTTACGCTTATTAAAATGGATCCCTATATTAATGTGGACCCGGGAACCATGAGCCCATTTCAACATGGAGAAGTTTTTGTCACCCAGGATGGTGCAGAAACTGATCTCGATCTCGGTCATTACGAACGGTTTGTGAATACCACAATGACCCAGAAAAATAATTTTACCACGGGTCGTATATATGAAACTGTTATTCGTAAAGAACGACGGGGTGATTATCTCGGCGCCACAGTTCAAGTAATTCCACATATTTCTGATGAAATAAAACGCTGCATGCTAGAAGGTGCATTGGGCAGCGATGTGGCATTGATTGAAATTGGCGGCACGGTGGGTGATATTGAATCCCTTCCTTTTCTGGAAAGTATTCGTCAATTAGGTGTTGAGCTTGGTCATGACAGAGTGCTTTTCATGCACCTAACTTTGTTGCCCTATATCAAAACAGCTGGCGAGCTAAAAACTAAACCCACACAACACTCGGTTAAAGAATTACGTGGAATCGGTATTCAGCCAGACATTCTGGTTTGCCGATCAGAGCACCCTGTTTCTGATGAAGACCGAAAAAAAATCGCCCTCTTTACCAATGTTCCGGAAAAAGCTGTTTTTTCGGCACACGATGTGAAGAACATTTATGAAATTCCCATGGTGCTGAATGCTCAAGGACTGGATGAATTCGTCATTGATCGCTTTCATCTTGAAGCGCAACCGGCAGACTTGTCTGATTGGCAGCATGTTGTTTATGCCATGGCAAATCCCAAGCATGATGTCACCATTGCCATGGTGGGCAAATACATGGATTTGACTGAGGCCTATAAATCCTTGTCTGAGTCATTGCGGCATGCAGGTGTGCAAACAGAATCAAAGGTCAACATCAAATACATTGATTCGGAGACAATTGAAAAAGAAGGTGTTTCTTGTCTTGCTGATGTGGATGCCGTGTTAGTACCTGGTGGTTTTGGTGAGCGTGGTGTTGAAGGTAAAATTGCCGCAATTCAATACGCGCGTGAAAATAAAATACCTTACCTGGGTATCTGTCTGGGCATGCAAATGGCGGTGGTGGAGTTCGCACGTCACGTTGCCAAATTGGAAAATGCACACAGCTCAGAATTTGATAGAGAGTCGCCGCACCCTGTGATTGGTTTAATAAAAGAATGGGTAACCGCACATGGTGGTGTTGAAAAACGCAGTGAAGTTTCAGACCTGGGTGGCAGTATGCGTTTAGGCGCACAAAAATGTCGACTGGAAGAAGGCTCACTGATGCGTCAGCTTTATGGTGAGGAAGTAATTGAAGAGCGTCATCGGCATCGATATGAATTCAATAATCAATACCGAAAAGCTCTGGAAGAAGCCGGCTTGAAGCTGTCTGGTGTGTCGGTGGATGGCAAGTTGATTGAAGTGGTTGAAATTCCTGAACACCCCTGGTTTATTGCCTGTCAGTTTCACCCGGAATTTACCTCGACACCGCGTAGAGGGCATCCACTGTTTTCCGGCTTTATTAATGCCGCGCTGCAATTTAAATCAAACAGGGAACAAGCATGAAGTTATGTGATTTTGATGTTGGATTAGATAAACCTTTATTCCTGATTGCCGGTCCTTGTGTGATCGAGAGCGAAGCATTGGCGATGGAAACCGCGGGTGAACTCAAGTCAATTTGTGATTCTCTGAATATTTCCTTTATTTACAAATCTTCGTTTGATAAAGCCAATCGTTCTTCCGGTGACAGTTATCGTGGCCCAGGCATGGAGCAGGGGCTTGCTATACTGGAAGCAGTAAAAAAGCAGATAGGCGTGCCGGTTTTAACGGACGTGCACGAAGATACTCCTTTAGAAGAAGTCGCATCCGTGGTGGATGTTTTGCAAACACCGGCATTTCTTTGTCGACAAACAAACTTTATTCAAGCTGTTGCGAAACAAAATCGCCCGGTGAATATCAAAAAAGGCCAGTTTCTCGCGCCTTGGGATATGGTAAACGTTGTCGATAAAGCCAAAGCGACAGGTAATGATCAAATCATGGTGTGTGAACGCGGTGTATCTTTTGGTTATAACAACCTGGTATCAGATATGCGTTCATTGGCAGCGATGCGAGAAACACAGTGCCCGGTTGTATATGATGCGACGCATTCTGTACAACTCCCCGGTGGTCAGGGCGGTCGATCTGGCGGGCAACGAGAATTTGTCCCTGTTTTGGCGCGAGCTGCGGTCGCGGCTGGGGTTTCAGGATTGTTTATGGAAACACATCCTGAACCTGAAAAAGCTTTAAGTGACGGTCCCAATGCCTGGCCTTTGGGTTTAATGAAAGCATTGCTGGAAACCTTGCAGGAAATTGATCAAACAGTGAAAAACAAACCTTTTCCTGAGAGCCAATTTCTTGGATAATGCGCCTCGAATTTAAAGTTAAAACAAAAAAGTGGTTTCTTGTCATAAATAAACGGTACAACCGGGTCTTTTACTCTAAAAGACTGAAGAAATAAACCTCCTGTGTCGAGGTAGAACAAGAAACGGAATGAAAATAGGAACTGGAGCTGAAATGCCAAAAATTGCTGATATTAGAGCGCGTGAAGTGATTGATTCTCGCGGTAACCCAACCGTAGAAGCTGATGTTATTCTGGATAGTGGAACAAAAGGTTCAGCTATCGTGCCGTCGGGTGCTTCAACTGGATCACGTGAAGCTGTTGAATTACGTGATGATGATGCTAAACGTTACGGCGGTAAAGGCGTGTTAAAAGCCGTAGAAAACGTCAACACTGAAATCAAAAACGCCCTGGTTGGAATGGACGCAACGGCTCAATCTGTAATTGATCAGGCAATGATCGATTTGGATGGCACGGAAAACAAAGGTCGTCTAGGTGCCAATGCAATTCTAGCGGTTTCTTTGGCAGTCGCAAAAGCGGCAAGTAATGACGCAGGTATGCCTTTATATCGTTACCTGGGTGGTGATCAGGATACCTTGTTACCAACACCGATGATGAATATTATCAATGGTGGAGCACATGCTGATAACAGCGTTGATGTTCAAGAGTTTATGATCATGCCTGTCGGCGCTCCTAATATTCATGAAGCAATTCGTTACGGCGCAGAAGTTTTTCATGCTTTGAAAAAAGTATTGGCAGCTAAAGGTTTGAATACTTCAGTTGGTGATGAAGGTGGGTTTGCGCCAGATTTGTCTTCAAACGAAGAAGCGATTCAGGTTATTTTGGAAAGTATTGAAAAAGCCGGTTACAAAGTTGGTGAAGATATCGTTCTGGCCATCGACGTGGCAAGCTCAGAATTTTACGAAGACGGAAAATACAATCTGGCTTCTGAGGGTAGATCATTAAGCAGTGATGAGTTTGTTGATTTTCTTGCTGATTGGGTAGAAAAATATCCCATCGTATCCATTGAAGATGGTATGGATGAAGGTGATTGGGATGGTTGGGCTAAATTGTCAGAAAGATTAGCTGACAAAGTTCAATTGGTCGGCGATGATTTGTTTGTTACCAATTCTAAAATTCTGAAAGAAGGCATTGATAAATCCATTGCCAATTCAATTTTGATCAAAGTGAATCAAATTGGTACATTGACAGAAACCTTAGCTGCTATCGATATGGCAAAAAGTGCCAATTACACCGCAGTGATTTCACATCGCTCAGGTGAAACGGAAGATACAACCATTTCTGATCTGGCAGTAGCAACTTCTGCGGGTCAAATAAAAACCGGTTCCATGTCTCGCTCTGATCGATTGGCAAAATACAATCAATTAATCAGAATCGAAGAAGAATTAGGTGATTTAGCGAAATATGCAGGAAAAGACGCTTTCTACAATCTAAAATAACATACATTAGCTGCGAATCTTTTCGGATAATAGAGAAGATTCGCAGTTTCTTTCCTTGCTAAATCCACAGTCGCCGTTACTAAAATCAGGAAATTTATTTATGCGCGGGCTGTTTATCTTCATGTCATTTTTATTGCTTGTATTGCAATATCCTCTCTGGTTTGGTGATGCCAGCTTACCTGATGCCTGGCAATTACAATCAAGGATCGATGAGCAGTTAAGCGAAAATGCCTCATTAGCTGAACGCAATCGTTTGCTCGATGCAGAAGTTTTAAATCTGAAAAAAGGCTTGGATGTTGTGGAAGAAAAAGCTCGCAATGAGTTGGGAATGATCATGCAAGGTGAAACTTATTATCAGGTTATCGAAGCACCTTGACACTATATGACATCAAAATCAGAAGACCGAAATAATCCTCATACAGAAACAAATCTCTGGGTAGTTATTCCTGCAGCAGGTGTTGGCAAACGCATGCGGGTAAATCATCCCAAACAATATTTACAAATCATGAATAAAACGGTGTTGGAGCATACCTTGTCCCGTTTTATGTTCAATCCTCGTGTTAAAGGCGTTGTGGTTGTTATTTCTGCAAGTGATGAATACTGGCCGGAAATTGGCAATCGATTAAAAACGCAATCACAGATTAATTTATATCAAGCGGACGGCGGACAAGAGCGCTGTCATTCCGTGTTGAATGGTTTGAATGTGTTGTCTGACAAAGCGCAAGATAGTGATTGGGTAATGGTGCACGATGCTGCTCGGCCTTGTTTGCGTGAAAATGATATACAGCAATTAATTGATCAGCTTTGGCAGCATTCCGTTGGTGGTTTGTTGGGATTACCGGTGGCCGACACATTAAAACTGTGTGGTGAGAATGCGCGTGTTAAACGAACCGTCGATCGTAAAGGTTTATGGCGTGCGTTAACGCCACAAATGTTTCGTTACGGAAAATTAAAACAAGCACTTGAGAGGTTCATTGCTCATCCAGAGAAAATGACAGATGAAGCTTCCGCGATGGAAATGGCGGGTTTCGAACCTGTGATGATTGAAGGTTGTTGGGACAATATCAAAATCACACATCCTCAGGACATAGCGCAAGCGGAATTAATTTTACAAGCTCAAAATAGGGTATAAATCATGCTGAGAATAGGTCAGGGATATGATGTACATGCTTTCGCCGAAAATCGTAAATTAATTTTAGGCGGGGTAGAAGTCCCATTCGAAAAAGGCCTGGCAGGTCATTCAGACGCTGATGTGTTACTGCATGCGATTTGTGATGCGTTGTTAGGTGCACTGGCATTGGGCGACATTGGTAAACACTTTCCAGATACCAGTGCAGATTTTAAAAATATTGATAGCCGGATTTTGTTGCGTCATGTTGCTTCATTAATTAAAGCGCACGGTTACAGTGTTTCTAATATTGATAGTACGATCATTGCGCAACGTCCTAAATTGGCGAATTATATTTCAGCTATGCGTGAAAACATTGCTGAAGATTTAAATGCTAGTGTCGAACAAATCAATGTAAAAGCGACAACGACTGAAGGTTTGGGATTTGAAGGCAGGGCGGAAGGTATCACAGCTCAATCTGTTGTCTTACTCAACAAACTGTAATAGTAGCGTTTCAGATACAACCTTAAGGCGTGTCGTCAATTAATATGACCGTGATGTTGAGATTATATGTTTGAAGCCATCGCCCAAATGGGGCTGATTATAATTTTTGGTGTTATTTGGCGATACCTGAAACCGGGCGGCCTTGACGCAAAAACTTTACGCAAAGCCTTAACTGATACTGTTTATTATTTACTGCTACCAGCACTGGTGCTTTCTATTTTATGGAAAGTCGAGCTGAATATCGATTCCATTCGTATCGTAATTCTTGCCGCTTCGGGTGTATTTGCCGGCTATTTTCTCGGACGTTTGAGTTGTCATTGGTGTAAGCTTCCGCCTGCAGCGACTGGAGCAGCCCTGTTAGCGGCAGCATTCCCCAACGCAACTTATCTCGGCTTACCTGTACTCGAAGCAACCTTTGGTCCCTGGGCCAGAAGTGTGGCAATTCAATATGACTTGTTTGCGTGTACACCGTTATTATTTACGCTTGGAATTTTTATCGCCAACAAATTTGGCTGTGGCGAAAGTACAGACAAATACTTACTTGCTGTGTTTAGAATTCCTGCAGTGGTTGCTGCGATTATTGCGGTAGTTTTAAACTTGGCAGGCATCACCCAACCAGAATTCGTATCCAATCTTCTGACTACATTAGAGCGAGGCGTGGTGCCGTTAATGTTATTTTCATTGGGGCTCAGTCTGCAATGGGGGCATGATCAATGGCAACGTCTACCGTCGGTGATTCCTATTGCATTAATTCAGCTGGTATTGATGCCGGCAACAATCTTTGCCCTGGGTTATCAGCTGGGTATGGATGATAAGCTGTTTGCTGCAATTGTGATTGAAGCGGCGATGCCCAGTATGGTTTTAGGGATTGTTATATGTGAACGCTTTAATCTTGACAGTTCTTTATATGCTGCGGCTGTTACCACGTCTACAGCATTAAGTTTGGCGACTTTGCCTTTATGGTTTGCCTTCTTGCAATAATTTTGTGTTTATTACTCAGCTAATCATCACGCAGAATATTTGTTGGTAAACCGTCAATGCTCAATTGATTTTTTTCCTGCCAGTATTCCTGTATCGCTTGATCACCTTTTTTCTCGGCCCAATTTTTAAGTGTTTCTCGTTCCGTCATGCTTTCACTAAGCGGTACTGCGTATCCACAGGAAGTTTGTACTGAGCTGACGTTCAGAATATAAATCTGACGTACACCTGGGTAGGGTTTGAATTGTGCTTGCCAGTCGTTCCAGCATTCATCTTTATGATGGATAATTTCGGCATCACCGTAGAGACGCAGAATCATAGGGTTTTTATCGAAACTGCAAAACATTATCGTCATTCGCGGATTTTGTTGCAGATGGGCGGCTGTTTCATTGCCACTTCCGGTTAAATCCAGATAGGCGACCGAGTTTTTATTGATCACAGAAAAGGTATCCATACCTTTAGGCGATAAATTAATTCGGCCTTCATTGGGGGCGGTAGCAACGAAAAATATTTTCTGCTGATTAATGAACTGAATGAGTTTGTCATCCAGCTCAGGGTAAAATTTCGCCATGATGGCTCCGACTTTAATGATTAGGTTTTTACACTTTGTGTAATTGTATCAAATATTTCTTCACCAAGGTCGTGCTCAAATTTTTGAGTGAATTCTGAGTTTTCTGATTGTTTTTTCAGGAATTGGATGAATGGCTCAACAAGGTGTGGGTTTCGCCAACCTTTTTCGGTTTCATTGCGAATGATGGCTATTGCGTCGTCTTGTGAGATTGCAGGTTTGTATGGGCGTTGATATGCCAGGGCATCGTATATATCCACGAGTTGAAATACCTGAGCCAGTAAGGGGATGTCATCTCCACTCAGGCCATTGGGGTAACCACTACCGTCCCATTTTTCGTGATGATTCAAAATGATGGGGGCGGTATCACGCATGCTTTTTAGATTGGCACATATGTGATAGCCAATCGTGGTGTGGGTTTTCATGATTTCCCATTCTTTTTCATCCAAAGGCCCCTGTTTTAACAAAATATTATCAGGGATGCCCAGTTTACCGATGTCATGAAGCACACCACCACGTCTTAGTGCACTTAATTCCCAATCTGCCAATCCCAGATTCTTACCGAATGCGACAGCTGTATTGGACAAGCGAGTACAGTGATCACCAGTATTGTCATCCTTTGCTTCAATCATTCGCGCTAAGGCAAACATCATGGTTTCCATATTATCAAGCTGATCTGTGATGCGTTTACTTTTCGCGGCAGAGGTTAATCGTGCCAACAGTTCTGTTGCATTAAAGGGTTTATGTATGAAATCGTTGGCACCAGCATTTAAGCTTTTTACCAATTCATTTTTCTCGTAACTACCCGTTACCATAACAATTGGTAAAAGTGGCAGTTGTAATTCGTTGCGAATTTTATAACAAAGCTGGTCGCCGTCCATTTCTGGCATGCGCTTATCCAACAATACAGCGTCAAATTCCTGTTGCTTGAGAATTTCCAAAGCTTGTTCGCCATTGGCAGCCTCAAAAACCTGATGTTGCTGTTGAGTTAAGATCTCTTTTTCTAATAAACGGTGTGCATCATCGTCATCAACGATCAGAATTTTAAAGGTGTCTTTGAAATGCATGGTAAATTATATTTATCAGCTCTGGGGCACATGCTTAATAAGTATAATATAAAATTTTAAAGCTGCTAGAAATTGAGTAGGAATAAAGATTTAGGGCGGGGGTGAGATGTTATCAAATTGACAGGATTGGTATCATATAACTTACTGCAAGCAATAACCTTGCAGTAAGTTATATGACTTATTAAAAAAACTAATCAGAATATTTTTGAAAAACCAGCGTCGAATTAGTGCCACCAAAACCGAAGCTGTTAGACATTACTGTATTGAGTTCAACATTGTCCATGCGCTCGCGGGCGATAGGTAAACCTTCTGCTTGTGGGTCAAGATCAGTGATGTTGGCGGATGCAGAAATAAAATTGTTTTCTTGCATAATCAGCGTGTAAATACTTTCATTGACACCTGCAGCACCTAAGGCGTGACCGGTGAGTGATTTGGTAGAGGTAATTACCGGGACTTTATCAGCGAAAACTTTTTTCACCGCATCCAGTTCCTTAACATCACCCACAGGTGTGCTAGTACCGTGTGCATTGATGTAATCCACTGGATTGTTAACATCTTGAAGTGCTAATTGCATACAACGAACTGCACCATCGCCCGATGGTTGCACCATGTCATAACCATCCGAAGTGGCACCATAACCGACAATTTCAGCATAGATTTTTGCACCGCGTTTCTTTGCTGCTTCTAGCTCTTCAAGTACCAGAATACCGCCACCACCCGCTATAACAAATCCGTCACGATTGACATCAAATGGTCGAGAGGCAGTTTCAGGCGCGTCATTATATTTTGATGACATGGCACCCATGCCATCAAATAAGACAGATTGAGTCCAATGCAATTCTTCAGCGCCACCGGCAAAAACTCTGTCTTGTTTACCAAACTGGATTAGTTCGTAAGCGTTTCCGATGCAGTGCGCACTGGTTGAGCAAGCGGAGCTGATAGAGTAGCTGGTCCCCTTGATTTTATAAGCTGTGGACAAACAAGCCGATGTGGTACTGCCCATGGTTTTGGTGACCATGTAAGGACCAACACGCCGAATGCCTTTCTCGCGCATGGTGTCAGCAGCTAGTACGGTGTTTTCGGTAGATGCACCACCAGAACCGGTAATCAGCCCTGTGCGTGGATTGGAAATTTCATCTTCAGACAGCTTGGCATCTTCGATGGCTTCTTTCATTGCCAAATAGCTGAATGCTGCAGCGTCTCCCATGAAGCGATACAATTTGCGGTCGATCAATTCCTTGGGATTGAGTTTTACCGGAGCACTGATTCGGCTTCTAAATCCCATCGATGCATAAGTTTCATCGAAAGTAATGCCGGACTTACCTTCGTACAAGGCGTTTTTAACTTCTTCTTTGTTGTTGCCAATACTGGAAACTATGCCAATGCCTGTTATTACAACCCGTCTCAATGTATTTACCCTTAAAAGATTTCTGTGTTTGAAAACAATCCAACGCGCAAATTATGCGCTGTATAAATCACTTTACCATCGACTTCCATCCGTGCGTCGGCAATACCCATATAGAGTTTACGCATAATAACGCGTTTTAGATCGATGTGGTATGTTATCATTTTGTTTTTCGGTGTCACTTGACCGGTGAATTTTACTTCACCAGCACCCAATGCGCGACCACGACCTGGTCCGCCTTTCCAGCCAAGATAAAATCCGACCAATTGCCACATGGCGTCCAGACCCAGACAGCCTGGCATGACCGGATCATTTTCAAAATGACAGTCAAAAAACCATAAATCAGGTCTAATGTCTAATTCGGCAGTGATGTGTCCTTTACCATTTGCACCACCTTCATTACTAATGCTGGTAATTCGATCAAACATGAGCATTGGAGGTAAAGGTAACTGTGCGTTCCCGGGACCAAATAATTCGCCATGACCACAAGTGATCAGATCTTCATAACTATAACTGTTTTTAGGATTCATTCTGTTCTCAAAACGATAATTTGCGGACATATTATCCGCAGCTGAATGTGCAAAACCGCATAAACTAACATAATCTGCCTCGGAAATTAACGGGCAAACTGTAATTCATAGTACATTTATTTATATATGTGTCGATACGGTATTGCAATTGCTTTATAACTCGGTGTAAGTAGTTGATTTCGCGCGGAAGCAGTTGTTACAGATGAGTAAATAATGACTTTGCGAAAAAGTCTGGATTTGATTGTCAAAGAAAAAAACTGTTACTGAACAAATATCAACCAATAGAGTTTGCAAAATAATTGCTTATGGACAAGACACAACAAAAGAAAACCATGGAATCCTTAAGGCAGGATTCAAATATTACGGGTGCCAGTGCGGATTATCTTGAAGCACTGTATGAAGATTTTCTGCAAAATCCTGAAAATGTTGACGAGCAATGGCGCGAGTTTTTTAGGCAATTGCCTACTAAACAAACCCAGGAAACTGAACCAAACCATTCATCAATTCGCGAAACGTTTCGTCAATTGACGTGTAAACCGAATTTACAAATCCACAGTGAAGATGTTGAACATTTCAAAAAACAGGTTTCTGTTCAAAATCTGATCCATGCTTACCGCTTTGGTGGCCATCAAAAAGCTGACTTTGATCCACTCAATAATCGTAACGAGATCAACGTACCATCATTGAAGCTGTCGCAATATCAACTGAATGACCATGATCTGAATACCGTTTTCGTTCCTGATGACCTAGTGGGTATGGAAGAAGCCACCTTAGGGCAAATTGTGGATGTTTTGGAAAAAACCTATTGCGGCAAAATTGGTTCTGAATTTTTACACAGTACAACCATGGCAGAGCGTCATTGGATTCAGGAACACCTGGAAAAAAATCAGGGTAAACCGACATACCAGGAAGATATCAAACTACGTTTAATGCAAAACCTGACTGCTGCAGAAGGTTTGGAACGTTATTTACATAGCAAATATGTGGGTCAAAAACGTTTCTCGCTTGAAGGTGCTGACAGCTTGATTCCCATGCTTACTGAATGTGTGCAACGTTCAGGAACCCAGGGTGCCAAAGAAGTCGTTATTGGAATGGCGCATCGTGGGCGGTTGAATGTGTTGGTCAACATCATGGGGAAAACGCCGGAAGAATTATTTCGCGAATTTGAAGGTAAACATCAGAACAATGAAGAAGAAAGCTCGGGTGATGTTAAATATCACATGGGTTTTTCCAGCAATATTCACACACCGGGCGGCACGGTGCATGTGGCATTGGCGTTTAATCCTTCACATCTTGAAATTGTTGGTCCTGTTGTGGAAGGCTCGGTGCGCGCACGCCAGGAACGTCGATTAGATAAACATGGTGATCTGGTAATCCCCATTATCATTCATGGTGATGCAGCCTTCGCCGGACAGGGCGTGGTGATGGAAACATTGAATATGTCACAATCGCGCGGCTACTCCACCAAAGGTACTGTGCACATCGTCATTAATAACCAAATTGGCTTTACTACCAGTAATCAAAAAGACGCACGTTCAACTATGTATTGTACGGATGTGGCGAAAATGGTGAACGCACCGATTTTTCACGTTAATGGTGATGACCCTGAAGCGGTATTTTTTGTTACTCGGTTGGCGATGGATTATCGCTTAAAATTTCATAAAGATGTGGTGATTGATTTGGTTTGTTATCGCCGTCATGGCCATAGTGAAGCTGATGAACCGCAAGCAACCCAACCGTTGATGTATAAAAATATAAAATCCAAAAAAACACCTCGTGCTTTGTACGCACAACATTTGGCTGAATTGGGTTTGATTAATACTGATCAGGAAAAACAAATGCTGACTGATTACCGGTCAAAAATGGATGCCGGTAAGTCTGTGGTGGCAAGTCTGTTAACAGATGAGAAAGCAGGCTATCTTTACAAGAATGATTGGGCGCCGTATCTGGAAAAAATGTGTGATGTGAACCTGGAAACTCGGGTGCCATTGGCAACACTTCAGGAGTTCATGCATAAGATTACCAGCTTGCCCGATGACTTTCAGCTGCACATCAGTGTTAAAAAGATTTTTGCTAATCGAGTAAAAATGGTTGCGGGCGAAATGCCGTTGGATTGGGGTTGTGCAGAAACTTTGGCTTATGCATCTTTGGTTCACGAAAATTATCATGTGCGACTCTCTGGTCAAGATGCGGGTCGGGGTACGTTTTTTCATCGCCACGCCACTATATTGAATCAAAAAGACGGCGAAACGTATGTGCCATTGCGTGAACTGGAAAACGGTCACTCCAAGTTTCTGGTGATTAATTCCTTGTTGTCTGAAGAAGCCGTGCTAGCCTTTGAATATGGATATGCCACGACAGACCCGAATACATTGACGATTTGGGAAGCGCAATTTGGTGATTTTGCTAACAATGCGCAAGTGGTGATTGATCAGTTTATCAGTGCCGGTGAACAAAAATGGAATCGCTTGTGCGGTCTGGTAATGTTTTTACCACATGGATATGAAGGTCAGGGGCCAGAACATTCCTCAGCCAGGTTGGAACGTTATTTACAATTATGCGCGGAAGATAATATGCAAGTGTGCATTCCAACCACACCTGCCCAAATTTTTCATTTGTTGCGGCGACAGATGACATTAAAATGTCGCAAGCCGTTAATCGTCATGACACCAAAGAGTTTATTGCGTCATAAACTGGCAGTGAGTGATATTAAAGAACTTAGTGAAGGTGAATTTCAACCTATCATTCCTGAAGTTGATGAATTGGATGACAAAAAAGTTAAACGTGTTGTTATGTGTCACGGCAAAATCTTTTACGATTTATTGATGAAGCGACGTGAGCACAAACGCGATGATGTGGCTATAATTCGTATGGAACAATTGTATCCCTTTCCAGCTGGGCTGATGAAAAAACAATTGGAGCGATACAGCAACGCCAGTGAATTTATCTGGTGTCAGGAAGAGCCAAAAAACCAGGGATCATGGTTTACCAGTCAGCATCATGTGCGTTCCATCATTGGTCACCATCATTATCTGGAATATGCAGGCAGACCATTTTCTGCTGCACCTGCGGTAGGTTATCCGCCATTACATGCCAAACAATTGGAACAACTGCTTAACGATGCCATTGGGTATCCACAAGTCGAAAGTAAAAAGGATTAAGTTATGACCACAGATGTAAAAGTACCGGCTTTTCCCGAATCCGTAACCGACGGTACCATCGTTGCCTGGCACAAAAAAGTGGGTGATGCAGTGGAAGTGGAAGAAGTAATTGCTGATGTGGAAACGGACAAAGTGGTTTTCGAAATTCCCGCGCCGGTGAGTGGTGTAATCACTGAAATCATCGAAACTGAAGGCACTGTTGTAAATGCTTTGCAGTTAATTGCCAAGATAGATGAAACTGCTACCGCTGCTGTTCAACCAGAATCTGCACCGGCAGTGATTGAGGCAAAAGAACAAGTAATACAACCGACTGCTGAGGGAAAGACAGCTGGTATTAATCCGGCTGCGAAAAAACTCGCACAGGAACATAAGCTGGATGCCGGCAATATTCAGGGTAGCGGCAAACAGGGGCGAGTTTTAAAAGAAGATGTTCAGGCAGCACTATCACAAAAAAGCGCAGCCGATGTTCCACATTCCTTAATGGAGCGTATAGAAAAACGCGTGCCGATGACACGTTTGCGCTTGCGAATTGCAGAACGTCTGGTTGAAGCACAGCATACTGCTGCCATGCTTACTACATTCAACGAAATAAATATGAAGCCAGTAATGGATGTGCGAGCCAAATACAAAGATCAATTTGAAAAAACGCATGATACCAAACTCGGATTCATGTCATTTTTTGTTAAAGCGGCAACCGAAGCGTTGAAGCGTTTCCCCGAAATTAATGCCTCGATTGATGGTGATGATGTGGTTTACCATGGATTCTTTGATGTCGGTATTGCCGTGAGTTCACCGCGTGGGTTAGTGGTACCCGTATTACGCGATGCAGATCAAATGAGTCTGGCGGATATAGAAGCCAGCATTCGTGAATACGGCGCTAAAGCTAAAGATAATAAATTGGGCATTGACGATATTACGGGTGGCACATTTTCCATCACCAATGGTGGTGTGTTTGGTTCCATGTTATCAACACCCATATTAAATCCGCCGCAATCTGCTATCCTGGGTATGCATAATATAGTGGAACGACCTGTTGCCGAAAACGGTCAGGTTGTCATTCGACCAGTAATGTACGTGGCGCTGACATATGATCATCGCATTGTTGATGGAAGAGAAGCCGTACAGTTTCTGGTTTCCATAAAAGACAGTTTGGAAGACCCCGTTCGTTTATTGCTGGACTTGTAAGGATTACAAAATGGCCAAAGAATTTGACGTAATTGTTATTGGTGCAGGTCCTGGTGGCTATGTTGCCGCGATTCGCTGCGCCCAGCTGGGTTTAAAAACTGCTTGTATCGACGAATGGGTGGATGCAGAAAACAAAGCGTCGCCCGGTGGTACTTGCCTGAATGTGGGCTGCATTCCTTCAAAAGCACTTATTGAATCGTCTGAATTATACGAGCACACGCTCCACGACCATAAAGCACATGGTATTAATGTCAAAGAAGTAAAACTGGATCTTAAAACCATGCTGGCACGTAAGGATCAGGTGGTGAAAGATTTAACATCTGGTGTAAGTGCATTATTCATGGCAAACAAAATTACGTTTTTCCATGGTCGCGGCAAACTGGGCGCCAATAAAACAGTCAATGTCGAATTGTTGGAAGGCGGCAAAACAGAAACACTGAGCGGCAAGAACATAATTCTTGCCAGCGGTTCGTCGGTGACCAAATTAAAAGTCGCACCGTTTGATCATGAAAATATTGTTGATTCCAGTGGTGCATTGGCTTTCGATAAAGTACCAAAAAAGCTGGGTGTGATTGGTGCTGGTGTGATTGCTCTGGAGTTAGGCAGTGTTTGGCGACGGTTGGGTGCTGACGTTACCATGTTCAAATCCCGAAATAACTTTTTACCAACTGCTGATGCACAAGTGGGACAGGAAGCGCTGAAACAATTCACCGAGCAAGGTTTAAAATTTTGCATGGGAGTGAAAATTACGGCCTGTACGGTGAAAAACCGAAAAGTTACTTTAGAATATGAAGACAAGCAAGGCAAACAAAAAGCAGTATTCGATAAGCTTGTGGTTGCTGTTGGTCGCTCGCCAAATTCAGATAAAGTGCTGGCTGATGGTGCGGGTGTGAATCTCGATGACCGTGGTTTTATTATTGTCGATGAGTTTTGTCACACTAACGTGCCGGGTGTCTATGCGATAGGTGATGTGGTGCGTGGTCCCATGCTGGCACATAAAGCTTCAGAGGAAGGTGTGGTGGTTGCAGAAAAAATCGCCGGTCATGCGCCTTTAGCCATTGATCTCGAAACCGTACCTTCAGTCATATATACTGCGCCAGAAATTGCGTGGGTGGGTAAAACTGAAGAAGAAGCGAAACAATCAGGTTATGATATTAAAGTGGGTTCGTTTCCCTTTAATGCCAATGGCCGAGCCAGAGCGATAAATGATACGGTTGGTTTTGTTAAGGTGATTGCCAATGCTAAAACTGATAGAGTCATTGGTATACATATCATTGGTCCGCAGGCATCAGAGTTAATCATGCAGGCCAAGATTGCTATGGACTTTGGTAGTAGTAGTGAAGACCTGGCCATGACTATGTTTGCACATCCGACATTGTCGGAAACCTTTCATGAAGCAGCTTTGTCAGTTGATGGTCGAGCAATTCATGCGGTGCAGAAGAAGAAACGTTAGTTTTAGTGCTTAAAGAGGAAAGTAATATGAAATTCTGACGCCATTGGCGGCATGGATGCCGCCGTTGAGCTTACAAGGAAGTATTTACAGCGAGTGTCATAATTTTATATTGCTTTCCTTCTCTGTTTTTTATTGGGATTTATTGTATTTAACCGTTAAATCTGTGTCGAGGGCCGAAGCGATGAATAATTTTATCACATGCCGTGAATGCCTCCCTGCAGGCTCAACGACAGCATCCATGCTGTCGATGGTGTTAAAATTTCACATCACTTCGTCCTTTTGAAGTACCGAGAAGCATACCAATCTAGAATTATTAGGGATATAAAATGAATTTACATGAATACCAGGCCAAAGCATTGTTTCGGCAATTTGGTGTAGCCACACCAGAAAACTGTGTTGTCAGTTCGCTTGATGAGGCAGAAAAAGCCATTGCGTCACTGGACACCAGTCGATATGTAGTGAAAGCGCAAGTGCATGCTGGTGGTCGCGGTAAAGCTGGCGGTGTAAAAATCACAGATTCAAAAGCTGATGCGTTAGACGCAGTTAAAGCCATGCTTGGCACTCATCTGGTTACTTTTCAAACCGACGCCAGCGGCCAGCCGGTCAATCAAGTATTGATTGAAACGCCTTGTGATATCGAGCGTGAATTATATCTCGGTGCCGTGCTGGATCGTTCATTACGTCGAGTTGTGGTCATGGCATCGACTGAAGGCGGTATGGAAATCGAAAAAGTTGCTGAAGAAACCCCGGACAAAATTCTAAAAACGGCCATACATCCTATCGTGGGTTTACAGCCCTACCAATGTCGTAAACTGGCATTTGGTCTAGGCCTTCAAGGCGACCAAATCAAACAGTTTAGTAAAATTCTCATGGGTTTGATGAAATTATTCCATGAAAAAGACTTGAGCTTGCTTGAAATAAATCCCCTGGTTGTTACTAAACAAGGTGACTTGTTATGTCTTGATGGCAAAATTAACATTGATGAAAGCGCTTTGTATCGCCAGGCAGATATTGAAAAGCTACGTGATACCACCCAGGAAGATGAGCGTGAAGTACGCGCCAAGGAATGGGATCTAAACTATATTGCACTGGACGGTGAAATCGGCTGCATGGTTAATGGTGCAGGTTTGGCCATGGCAACCATGGATTTAATTAAGTTGCATGGTGGTAGTCCGGCAAATTTCCTGGATGTGGGTGGCACAGCGACTAAAGAACGAGTTTCTGAAGCATTTAAAATTATTTTATCCGACAGTAATGTAAAAGCTGTATTGGTAAATATTTTCGGCGGTATTGTGCGTTGTGACATGATTGCTGAAGGTATTATTGGCGCGGTGGAAGAAGTGCATGTGGAAGTGCCGGTGGTGGTGCGACTGGAAGGGAATAATGCAGCCAAGGGACGTGAGTTGCTGAATAATAGCGGCTTAAAGATTATTGCTGCTGAAGGTCTGGATCAGGCTGCTGAAAAAGTTGTTACATCGATTAAAGGAGCCTAGGGCATGAGTGTATTAGTTAACAAAGACACCAAAGTGATTTGCCAGGGCTTCACCGGAAAGCAGGGAACATTTCATTCTGAGCAAGCCATTGCTTACGGAACAAATATGGTTGGTGGTGTTACCCCCGGTAAAGGTGGACAAAACCATTTAGGATTACCCGTATTTAATACCGTACAAGATGCCGTTGACGAAACCAGCGCTAATGCCACGGTAATTTATGTACCTGCAGCATTTTGCAAAGACGCCATTCTGGAAGCGGCTGATGCAGGTATTGAATTAATCGTTTGCATCACCGAAGGCATACCCGCTATGGATATGCTTGAGGCGAAAATGATTGTGGAAGAAGCCGGCGTAAGAGTGATTGGCCCCAATTGTCCAGGCATTATTACACCGGGTGAATGTAAGATTGGTATTATGCCAGGTGCCATACATTTACCAGGCAAAATCGGTGTGGTTTCGCGTTCCGGTACGTTAACCTATGAAGCAGTAAAACAAACTACAGATCTGGGCTACGGGCAAAGCACCTGTATCGGCATTGGTGGTGACCCCATTCCCGGCACGACATTCATTGATTGCCTGGCGTTATTTGAAAACGATCCACAAACAGAAGCCATTGTTATGGTGGGTGAGATCGGTGGCACTGCTGAAGAAGAAGCCGCAGAATACATCAAGTCATATGTGAGCAAGCCGGTTGTTGCTTATATTGCAGGTGTAACAGCACCAAAAGGAAAACGCATGGGGCATGCCGGCGCTATCATCGCCGGTGGTAAAGGCACAGCAGCGGAAAAATTTGCTGCGTTGGAAGCGGCTGGTGTAAGTACAACCAAGTCCCCGGCCGGATTAGGCGCTGCTTTGAAAGAGCGCATTGAATAAGTATAGATAATTTCAAATTAGAAGAAAACGGGAGACTATTTTGATAGTCTCCCGTTTTTTATTTCAGTTAATTTGAATTTTTAATGCTGAATTTTTTCTTTCGCGTCGGCACCAGCATTATCTTTTTCATTTTTATTGTGAACATCAGTATTATGCGCTTCACATTCAATTTTCTTTGCAGATGCAGAAATCTTGTCCATTAGTGCGAACATGAGCCCTGAAGTGATAAACGCCAAATGGATGCCTACCAGCCAGGCAAGTTGCTGGTTTGTATATTCGTCTATCAACATGAAAGCTTTCAGTAGTTCAATACCGGATATTGCCACGATGGAGCCAAACAATTTAATTTTCAGTTGGGAAAAATCAACCTTACCCATCCAGCTCGGTCGGTCTTCATGCCCTAAATTGTCTATTTTTGATACAAAAGTTTCATAACCAGAAAAAACAATGATCAGTAACAAGTTCGATAACAATGTGAGATCGACTAATAATAAAATCTGCATCATGATTTCTTTTATACTGGCGTCAAGAATATTGGGTGCCAGTATAAAAAACTCCTGGAAGAATTTAATCAGAAGAATAAGGATACATACCACTAATCCGCCATAAAAGGGCGCGAGTAACCAACGGCTTCTAAATAACAGGCCTTCCAGACTATCTTCAATGGATTTCATTTTATTTTTGTTACCGGATTTGGAAATGTAAATTCAGTTTAGCACGGGAAGGGGGAAATAAAAAAGGCAGCCAAGTTGAACAACCGGGCTGCCTTTTTTTAAAAAGATTAGGTAGAATTTATCAGAACATGGCAGCGGCAGAAAGTGCAAATGACATGGCACGTTTCATTTGTAAACCATTTAAGTCTTGATAAACAGGGTAACCGACTTCCAGGCCAACAGTTGCCATACCAACGGGCATAGCTGCACCGACAGTTAGCTCAGCACGTTTACCACCATAATTGCTGGTAAAGTTAGTGGGTGATGCTTTCATCGGCATTATCATACCATTCATATCCATGAACATAGTTTTCATCACATCCGGATCTTCGCCTTCGATGTCACCCCAGCGAACGACTTCCAGTTCGGCACTCAAGTTAACACCAGCAACCGGTTTTCTGATCCAGGCCATAGCTGTGGCTTCATCGCCTAAAGTGTAACCATTGTCGTTTTCATCAATACGATATTTATAACTGACTTGCGCACCATAACGTAAATCGTAGTAAGCACCGAGATAGGTTAGCGACGGTTCAACATCATAAGTACCGGAACCCAGCTGCATGGCATAAGGCAGGTTCATGGGCATATCTTTCATGACCATACCATTTGCCATTAACATATCCATAGTATCGTCTTCATCGATGCTACCAGTAGGTATGCTTAAACCAAAACTGAAAGCCATGCTGTCATCAGCAAACTTGTAACTCATGCTGACTTCGGTATCACCGATGCCGCTGCTTTCCATATCCATATCACCCATCATGCCTTCCATTTCCATTTCATTGGAAATGTAATTGGCCATTAACATTACGCTTAAATCTTTAGTGATGTTGTACATGGGCATGAACATGTGCATATTCATAGTCATGTCGGTAGGCACCATCATATGGCCATAATCGCCCATCATATCGCGCGCTTCTGCTGAACTGACATCATCAGTTCCATCACGTAAGCCATCCATACTCATGCGCATGTATTTATATTCAAACATGAATGTACCAGCGCTATGCGGGTGTTCAAGATGCGATGGTTCTGCAGCCATAACAGCAGATGCTGATACTGCCATCGTGGCAATTGCTAATGATTGATAAACGGCCTTTTTCAGGCTTGCTGTGTGTTGCATGTGTTTGCTCCTCTCCACATATTTTGTGTGTGAAAACATTGTGTATTTGCGTTATTGATTTGCCGGCTGTAAATCATCGCTAGCAGATGGAATCAGTGGTTTATCTCTGCGTGTGTTAAAAATTTTTATAGGTGCGGTGTAAAGTCCAATGGAAAATCACACAAAACCTTTGTGCTAAGCGCAACATTTTTATTATTATGATGTTATTGTATGTTTGAAGATGAACTGCTGCTGAAAGCGTCAAATTCAAGTCATTTCGTTTCATATGTAGCAATACCCAACTCGATATTGATTGACCATCCTTATATTAAAGGCCTGGAGATTACCTGACTTGTTAGCCACACAATCACAACAAAAAACCACCAAATTCCAAAAGTCGTTGATACTTTATGTGCTTTTGATATTGGCAGCAATGTGGCTAATTGTCGCAGTTGCTATAAGATCAGTACCTGAAATTACTCAAATTGCGAAAACATTGCCGGCATATGCGAATCTTTCCTGGGCGCATAATCAACAACTTATTGAACAATTAATTCTTTCTGCGGGTATGATCTGGTTTTTGGCCAGTGCTGTATATTTTGGTTTATGGGTGTTGAGTCGCTCAATTCGTAAACTGAAGGGGAAAACCTGGTTAATTACCGTCGAAAACCGCAAGCGCAGGCGGTTTTTTCCTGCGTTGTTACCCTATCTTAAGCTTTCATGCGTCTATTTTTCACTCGTTTTTCTCTATTTGGTATTGCAATACCCCTTGCAATTCATCATTTTTAGGTAAAAAAACTAACTTTCTGACCCTGCTGTTGCATTTTCGCCGCTTTTTTAAGCATCTTTTTAGCGTTAAATACTCAATTGTTAATTCTTTGTAAGTAGTTGATTTATTTAGATTGCTGCTTGATCAGTATGCTTGACGCTCGAACACTGTCGTCAGATAATGACAGTTGTTTATCAATACTATTTCAACGATTGTTTGTATCAAATCGGGTCAATATAGGGCGACCAACTGTCCGTATTCCAAGTGTTCGTGGTTTTACAAACGGTAGGAGATTCTTCATGAACCGGAAAACCAGATTAATAACCAGCTTTTCAATACTTTTTCTGGTTTTGTTTGCAGGCGTTGGTTATGTCTCGTATGACCACATTGGCTTTCCTAAAAAATCCTATTTAGAAGAAATTAAAACCAAGGGTGAATTAACTGTCATCACCCGTAATGCACCCACGACTTACTTTCAAGGGCGAGATGGGTTAGATGGTTTAGAGTTTGATCTGGTTCAGCAATTTGCTGAGCACCTCAATGTCACTACAAACTTTGTTGTTAAGGACAATACCGGTGACATTCTTAATGCACTAAAGAACGATGAAGGTGTTATTGCCGCAGCGGGCTTAACAAAAACAGCAAAACGCGGCGAAAATTTTCTATTTGGCCCCTCTTATCAATCTGTAGGCCAACAAGTTGTTTGTCGCCGAGGCAATAAAATACCTAAATCAGTTGAAGATCTGGCATCAGTTGATTTGTGGGTGACAGCAAAAACCAGTTACGTTGATACTTTACAGGACCTCAAAACCAAAGTTCCCGAATTAAGCTGGCAAGAATCACAAGATTTGGATACCGAACAGTTGCTGGAGCAAGTTTGGTTAAAGGAGATTGGTTGTACCATCGCTGATTCAAATATTGTTGCTATTAACCGAAGATATTATCCCGAGCTATTAATTGCATTAGATCTGACAGAATCAGAAGCACTTGTCTGGTTGTTGCCTAACAATGCAACAAACCTGCAATCCGAATTACACAACTGGCTAATGGGATTGCGTCGTGACGGTGAGTTAAATACAACTATAGAAAGGCACTATGGCTATGTGGAAATTTTTGATTATGTTGACGTACGACGTTTTGGTAACCGTATTAAAAAACGTTTACCAAAATATGAAAAGTATTTTAAACAAGCCGCAGAAACACATGAATTATCCTGGACTTTACTTGCTGCACAATCGTATCAGGAATCTCATTGGCGACCAAAAGCAAAAAGCCCAACGGGTGTGCGAGGCATGATGATGCTAACCCTGGTCACAGCGCGTGAGTTAGGCGTCAAAAGTCGTTTAAATGCAGAAATGAGCATTAATGGTGGTGCAAAGTATTTGGCGCGATTAAGGGATAGGCTGCCAGAAAGTATCGAAGAACCGGATCGCACCTGGTTTGCGCTTGCCGCTTATAATGTCGGTATGGGGCATATTTATGATGCGCGAAAATTAGCAGAAGAGCAGGGTAAGAATAAAGATAAATGGCACGACATGGCCGAAGTACTACCTTTGTTATCCAAAAAGAAATATTACAAGAAACTCAAATACGGTTATGCGCGAGGAAGTGAACCCGTATTGTATGTGCAACGTATCCGCGATTTTCGAAATATTCTGGAGCGGGAAATTACTGTGGCTGAAGCGAAAAAACGTGAAGCGACAGAAAATAGTGTTGTTTTGAATTAAATATTCTTAATAACGCGATGCCAATTTATTTGGCGATAGCAAAGTAATATTTCCACGCGAAGTTTTAATTAATTCTTCTTTTTCAAATTGTTTCAGCAGTCTGGAAACAACCTCTCTTGCCGTGCCCAAGTGTGAGGCAATTTCCTGGTGACTGATTTGAACAATTCCTTCATTATTTGCTTTTCTTACTAAAAAGCTGGCTAAGCGCTGATCCAAATCGTACATTGTCACTTCTTCCAAAGTTGTCATAAGGTCAAAAACGCGAGCTGAGAGTATGTTAAAAGAAAAATCGCGGACACTTTTCTCTGAGTTATAAAGTTGCTTGTAAATCGATGCGGGAATGACAAATACTTTAGTATCGGGTTCATCCACAGAAACCCAGGCAGGGTAGAGTAGATCAGAAAAAACGCAATTCAATGCTAAGAGACAAGATTCGCCCGGCATTATTGTGTATAGAGTGGTCTCCCGTCCTTTCATATCAATATTGTAAACGCGTAACGAACCTTCAGACACAAGATAAACCCCACCAACTTGATCACCTTTGAAAATGATGTTGGTTTTTTCTGCGAAAGAATGTGTTTTTAACTCCTTCTGTAACAGTTGTAGTGACTTGTGGGATAAATCATTCAAAAAAGAAAATTTTAACTTAATTTCATCTGTAAGCATTTATTTAAACCTGTTTCATACTTTCAATTTCGACATCTATCATTATTATTTTTCTTTGAAAATCTCTGTAACTAAAGTCACATACGGAGAGTACTTGCAAATGACAATATATCATCTCGTTCAAATATACGAGCGAAGACGTTTAATTATCATAGCAAATGGAGAAACAGAATGAATACGATAAAATCAGTTAGTTTAATTATGATGCTTATATGGGTGACTCCTCTTTGGGCATCTGACACATCAGGCTTAAATGATGGGGAGATCATTGGCATTTATAATCAGGTGAACAGTTTTGATATTGAGACAGCTTTATTGGCATTAACTAACAGCCACTCAAAAAAAGTGAAAAAACTGGCAAAAATGGTGTCTACAGATCATCGAGGTGTGCGATTTGCTGCAGCTGAATTAGCGGAAGGTATAGATGCAGAACTGTTGGTGCCAAGTCTCAGACAAGCTGCAGCTAAGCAGCATTATAGCAAAATGATTAAATTGTCAGAGCTTAAAGGTAAAGAATTTGATAGCGCCTATTTGTTGCATGAAATTGAATTTCATACCGTGGCCATAGAAGTGGTAAAAAACATTTTACTTCCGGCAACGACAAGTGATGATTTACGTCAACACTTTGAAGTTGTGCTACCACATTTTGAGCATCACTTGAAAAGCTCAATCGATGTGGCAAAAAATCTTGGTTATTATCATGAATAATGGTAACTACTCAGCGTATTTGAAGTAATCCGCGTTTTGCACTATTCTGGCAGCAGAAACACGCTGTAGATCCGTCCATGGGCGCTCGATGTCTGCATCCATGCGGACAACGGTTTCTGCTGCCTGCATAGTGCCAACGCTTATTTATAATTATCTTCCTCAATTTACGCTGAGTAGTTACGAGTAATGATTAATATGGCTTTAGTGTATTCTGGCTTCCTTATATAAAGAGGCCAGTAAAGTGCTATTGTTAATAGTGAGTATGAAATTTCACATAGCTATGCAAATAAAAAAACCTTTAGACAGTCTGATTTGTTTGATCATGTGAAGCAGGTCTTTTGCTTTCAATATTACAGGTTTGAATATTACAAATCCGAGTAAAGATGCACTGTCCAAAACGATCCAGTTTGAAATCCGGGAAGATTAAATGGATTGAAAATTGAATTACTGGTTGCAATGCCACCGAGTAAGTTGTTATCCAGATCATCATAAATTGTATATGAGCAACCGGTGAGAATTAGTCCGTTCACAGGGATGTTGTTGGATGTGACCAAGCAGCTGCCATCCCCCTTAATTAACATATCATTCAATTCAAACTCTAAATATATCGGCGCGGAGGTGCCCACTGAAAGATCTGTTACTTTCGCACAAACATCACCAGTGCCGACTTGGTGAATAGCTTCATTTACCACTTTGCCTTCTGCTGCATTGCTTTGCAGCGACCATAAGCTTGCGCCCAAAACGACATAGGAAGGAAAGTTTTCATCATAGAATGGTGCATTAATGCATACTTCTGGATTAGCGGGCACGTCGGGATCATCAAATGATCGGAACTGATAAACCGTTTCTTCTGCGGCAAAAGACAGCCCGTTTATGCCCATGATCAAGAAGGTTGCCAGACAAATCAGTTTTATAAATGAATTCATATTGATCTCCTTATTTTAAGAATTGCGCATTACACAGTGGGTTGTTTTTTGTTCGATTTTGAAAAAGTGAAAAAATATTTTCTTCTTCTGCATCCAAACCCGTTCTTTCCTCCGTATTCAAGTTGTTAGTCACCGAATAGTCTTTTACCGGTGAATTAATTCTTAGCTTAGGACCTTTAATTTGAGATGTCCATCTGAGCCGGGATTATTCAATTAAGAAAAATGGAGGGAAAAATGTGATTCACAAAAAAGCGAAATATTTCTTATCTGTATTACTGTTGTTGGGTGGTATTGCATCAGCAAATGCAACCGCATTGAGTTTGGCCGATAGTTTTTTTAGCGTAGCAATAAATGGTGCCGATTTTGTCAACGAAACTGGTAATAGCGATGTTTTATTGTCGAGTAGCAACGACTTTTTAAACGATGGTTATTTTTCAGTTCCCAACTCTGTGTTGGTTGAAGATGTGTTTTTAGGTTTTGCTGTCAGCGATTTTGACGGAAATAGTGGCAGTAATAGCGCATCAAGCGAGGCTAACCAAGTTGATGATATTTTTGCGTCGTCATTCCAGCAACTGGACTTGGTTTTTAGCGTAATTTCAGCCGGTGCAGTGTCATTGTTCGTGGATTATGCAATTTCTGCGAGTGCTTCCACTGACAACATCGGAGAGGCTGTTAATGCTTTTTCATCGATTGACGCGGTTGTAAGAGACAGCTTTCTAAATGACATTTCCTCAATCACGTCAGATCAGGTCAATGTTGATGCATTTGACGGCCTCAACGCGTTTGATGATTCGTTAAATTCTTTTGAGTTTATCTTTCCCCATCTTTCAGTGGGCGACTACAGCTTGCAATTAACATCTTCCGTCTTGGGTTTTTCGACGGTTGTGGATGCGCCTGCTGTGGTGTCATCACCGCAAACTTTATTCCTGATGGGATTGGGAATGCTTTCAATGCTGTTGGGCAATCGAAAACTTAGTCTTCAGTTTTTCACACACAAATAAAAAGGTAAAGTAATGAAAACATATTTTGGAAAAAGAGTTATGGTATTTGCGGTTTCGATGGTTTTGGGAGCTTCAGTTGTTTTCGCTTCAAGTCATCGAGAAGCGCCATTAATAACGGAAATACCTAAGGCAGATGCAACGGATTTTTATGCTTTTAATAGCTATGAGCCGGGTCGGGAAGGGTATGTGACGCTGATTGCCAACTATTTGCCATTGCAGGATGCTTATGGTGGGCCAAATTATTTCTCGCTTGATCCTGATGCCGTCTATGAAATTCATGTCTCGAACGATGACGATCCGGAAGAAGAAATTACATTTCAATTTAGATTTAAAGAAACGATTGAAGATATTGCTTTAAATGTAGGCGGTAAAAATGTATCAATTCCGCTAAAACAGGCAGGATCAATTGGACCAAACGCGACCGACAATGCAGCGCTAAATGCCAAGGAAAGTTACCAAGTAAAAGTGATTTATGGTGATCGACGAGATGGCTATGTGTTTAATGTAACAGATGCAAATACTGGCGCAGGTTCATTTATGAAGCCGGTGGATAATATCGGAAATAAAACAATTGCTGACTATGAAAGTTACGCTAACTCGCATATATATGATGTCAACATACCCTCATGTGGTGCTGGTCGAGTTTTTGTCGGGCAACGAAAGGATAGCTTTGCCGTTAATCTGGGTGAAATATTTGATCTGGTTAATCTTGTACCCATTGAGGCAGATGCTTTTCCTGGTGGAATTGTTCAGAGTGAAAGTAATGATGACCTCGACAATAAAAATATTACATCCATCGCACTTGAGGTTCCCGCATCCTGTTTAACTGGTAATAGTGAAGGAACAACAGTGGGTGCCTGGACAAGCGCCAGCTTACAGCAAGCAAGATTGCTTAATCGGCGTGGTGTTAGATCTGAATTCAGTGATCGCTTAAATCAGGCGGAACGTCATACTGGGGCGCTAACCCAGGTCTCTCGATTAGGTATGCCGCTGGTGAATGAGGTTGTTATTGGTTTGAAAGATAAGGACTTGTTTAATCGTAGCGAGCCTAAAGATGATGCACAGTTTGCGGACTATGTAACTAACCCCACATTGCCTGCTTTATTGAATATTTTATTTAAAGACGCAGTGAACAATACGCTAGGTACGTCAATTCCTGATCTTGCTCCGACAAACTTTCCTCGCACAGACCTGGTAACTACATTTCTGACCGGTTTTGATGGTGTGAACAAAATTAGTGGAGTTGCAGAAATGTTGCGCTTGAATACCGCTGTTCCAGCGACACCGGCCGGTTCACAAAGTAATTTTGGTGTGGCAGGCGGTGATCTCGCTGGTTTTCCCAACGGTAGAAGGCCCGGTGACGATGTTGTTGATATCGCATTACGCGTGGTAATGGGTGCGTTATGTCATGACCTTCCGCTTGGTGTGGGTGGAACACCGGTAAATTTATTACTGTGTGATTCCGATGCAGAAAGTTCACGTGCAAAAGCAGCGGTTGGTAATGTACCGTTTACCGATGGCGCGCCGCTGAATGAAGGTGTGTTTCAATCGCAGTTTCCTTATCTGACAAGCCCGATTCCCGGTTCTCCCAATGAGCGCTTATTTAGAGTCGTGGATCCAGGTTTGGAATCCTAAGGCGGTGGCAACAGGGTGGTAGTGATTTGTTCGCTATCATCCAAAACCGAGGAACACTTAAATGCATACATCTATGATAATTGTTTTGATCATTCCAATATTGTTGATGATTGGGAATGCGCAAGCAAACCCCTTTGTACCTGAACAGGATTCTGTGATTTTACAAAAGTCTTATCTCAGTCAGTCATCATCAATTGAAAGTAGGCTGATCCAATTGCGCAACGACTTTCGGGAAAATACCGACAACCCATTCGTGGCAGAAAATTTAGCAAAGGCATATCTCGATTTGGCTGATGAAACAAATGACCCGCGGTTTATCGGGCTTGCTGAAGCCGTACTAACAAAGTGGTGGGAGAATAGTGATTACATTGGTATTCAACTGGCAAAGGCGAAAATTCAGCAGCATAGTCATCTTTTTATTGAGTCTAACCATACGCTTAATCAAATTATATCAAGAGAACCGTTAAATTTTTCCGCTCGATTACTTCGTGCGAATAATCATCTTGTAACTGGTGAGTATTTGAAAGCGAGGAACGATTGCGCCATGTTGATGGCATTTGCGAACTCAATACAAAGTGAAGCGTGTTTTCTCGCGGCGAATGGGTTAATGCAGAATACAAAGGACACACTTACAGCATTACAAGGTTTTAATCAGCAATGGCACACATACACTCAGCTGAATCAACAACAATTGGCCTGGGTTGCTGGTGTATTTGCTGATCTGTCTCGGATATTAGGTAAAGCAGGATTGGCGGAGAGTTTTTTCAAAAAAGGATTGCAAGCTGATTCAGATAATAATTACTTGCTCAGCAACTATGCTGATTTACTGATGCATCAAAAACGCTATTCATCCATCTCCTTCTTGTTATCTGACTATTCTGACCGGCTACATATACTACTTCGACTTGCATTAGCTGAGAAATATACAGCACCCGGAGGCAACAAATTCCAGCAGGCATTGAAACAACAATTTCAACGAATGATTCCTGAAAGAACTCAATTGCATCTAAGGGAAAAAGCACTGTATGCCTATCATCTGGAAAACGATTATCCGCTTGCGTTAACGCTTGCATTAAAAAATTGGCAGTCACAACGTGAAGCTGGCGATTTGCTGTTGTTGCTCCAATGTGCGCAACAACAGAAAGATGTAAGCACACTTGCCATGCTGGAGACCTGGTTAAAAGAAAACAGATTTTCCATATCGCTTGATAATTACAAAAAACTCATACTGGGATAAAACAATGTTTCGACTATTTTTGCTTTTTTTGTTTTGTATCCAGCCGGCATTCGCACATAAGGCTAGCGATAGTTTTTTGAGTATTGATTCAACTAAACAATCATTAAACATTCAATGGCAGATTGCTTTACGTGACCTGGAGAATGTTCTGGCTCTGGATGACAATCTTGATGGGCAGATTGATTGGAGTGAGTTGCGAAATAATCAGGAAAACATATTGCATTATGCTAAATCTAATCTTTCGATATTAGCTGTTACCAATGAATGCCATATAACAGCGAATGATTTGAAAGTGAGTAAACACAGTGACGGACTTTATGCTGTGCTTTATCTATCAGCGGATTGCCTGGAGACTAACGATGAAATGACAATAAGCTACGATCTTTTTTTTGAAGTAGATAAGCAACATCGAGGGTTATTGAAGTTTTCTAATAGAGATCAGGAAATTTCTTATGTGTTTTCTCCAGAAAACCCTGAATTTTCCGTTTCTCCCACGAGATTTCACACATGGGAGACCTTTGTTTTATATGTGCAGGAGGGTATATGGCATATATGGATTGGTTTTGATCATATTCTTTTCCTCATCAGTCTTTTGCTTCCATCGGTGCTGATATGGCAGCATAAGCAGTGGTCAGCTGCCACTAATCTTACGACAGTATTCATTGATGTGATAAAAATTGTAACAGGATTCACGCTTGCACACTCTGCATCCTTATGTTTTGTTGTTTTATCAGGATTTAGCCCGCCGGTGACATTGACTGAAGTTGTTATTGCTATCTCTGTTATTTATGTCTCGATAAACAATATTTACCCATTATTTAGTTCAAATCGTTGGTTGCTGGCAATGGGTTTTGGTCTGATTCATGGTTTTGGGTTTGCAAATGTACTGCAAGAATTGGCATTGTCATCGGGATCACTCACACTTGGGTTGCTAAGTTTTAATCTAGGCGTAGAGATAGGGCAATTGCTTATCGTGGCTTTGTTTATTCCAATTATTTATTTATTGCGGAATAAAACGTTCTACCGGCGTGTTGTTAGATACAGTTCAATACTTATTGCGGGTATGGGGATAGTTTGGGTAATTGAGAGAAGTGCATAGAAAATACTAAATACCATCAGTATAAATAATCGGATAATAAAAATGAATGCCTTTGATGAAATACAGGATTTACTAGCAAAAACGGCAATGAGAGATCAGGTGGCGTTTGAAAATTTGTACGAGATTACTTCGCCAAAAATGTATGGTCTTGCAATGAAAATGTTGAAACGTAGGGATTGGGCCGATGAAGTATTACAGGAAGCATTTGTAAAAATATGGTACAACGCAGAACAATATCATCATCAAAAAGGTTCGGCTATTAACTGGATGCTGAGTATTTTACGTTACCGAGCTATTGATATGTTAAGAGCGCAAAGTAAGTTCGATGAAGCGATATTGGAAGCGGATGCACTGGAAAACATCTCAGTTGATCGCAACAAGGGAAAAGCATTCGACACTGATTTGGATGAATGCCTTGATGAGCTTCAGGAAAAGCAAAAAAATAGTTTATTGCTTGCATTTTATGAGGGTTACACACATCAGGAACTTTCCCGACGTTTAAGCGTGCCATTGGGCACTATGAAAAGCTGGATTCGACGCAGTTTAGAAAAACTCAGGAGTTGTCTTGATGAGATATACTAATCCTGAACTGATTGATAAACTTGCTGCCGAATATGTGCTTGGGACATTGCACGGCTCGGCAAGAAAACGATTTGAACGTTTAAGCCTGAGTATTCCCTTAATTCGTGAACGTATTACATATTGGGAAGAAAACCTACTCCCCTTGCATGAGGAAATTAATTCCGTTACGCCTTCCAATAAGGTCTGGAGACATATTAAAGATCGCATCCTGCCGCGATCAAATCCCCCCGTTTCTTTCTGGGGTAATGTAAGAACCTGGCGATCCGTCAGTTTTGCCATGTCACTCATTATTGCTTTGGTTGTGGTGAATATATACACCGTTAAACCCGTTACAGAACCTATCGCTCAATACATTACTGTCTTGGCGACGGAAAACTCTCAGGCAGCCTGGATTGTACGTATGTATACCGAAACCGGTAATATCACTGTGCAAGCACTGAAAACCAATGAACCTGGATTGAAAAAAGTTTTTGAGTTGTGGATGTTACCTGACGGTGGCGTGCCACCAAAATCACTGGGTTTAATGCCGGTGAGCGGTGAAAAATCTTTATCCATGTCAGTGCCTTTACTTCAGACTTTATTTAATACTAAGGCATTGGCGGTAAGTTTGGAGCCTGCTGGTGGGTCACCTACAGGTTTACCCACGGGTGATGTGCTCTATACAGGAAAACTCAATTCAATCTAAAAAAAATCAAAAGGTTTTACAGAGTATCGCTATATCGATGCTACAAAAATAGATTAATTTGCCACCTTCAGTGTTGTTCCTGCCGGAGAAAAATTATTCCAACTTGCGTTTGTGTCAATTTCCATTTCTTCATCATTACGCACATTGTAAGCTTTACTGTCACGCGATTCAAAATAAGTGCGTGCCATGAGTTCGCCAAGAATGCCGGTTGTTAAGAGTTGTACTGCAGCGATAATGAGTAGAACGCCTACCAAAAGAAGCGGTCGGCCGCCGATGGATTCACCGAGTAACTTTAAAGTGAATAAATAACTCAATATAACACCACCTATGCTGCCAGAGATCATGGCGAGTGATCCGAAAAAGTGACCAGGACGCGCGCTAAAACGCATGAAAAAGTAAACGCTCAATAAATCCAGCAAAACGCGAAATGTACGGCTGATGCCATATTTTGATTGACCTGCTTCGCGTGCACTGTGGTTGACGACTTCTTCTTTAATCCGGGAAGCTTGAGTTTTGGTGGCTACCCATGCTGGAATAAATCGATGCATTTCACCATAGAGTCGAACGTTCTTTATGATGTTGCTACGATAAACTTTAAGGCTGCAACCGTAGTCATGTAACTTAACACCAGTAATCTTCGCAATTAATCGATTAGCAATTTTTGATGGAATTTTTCTTAACCATAAACCATCCTGGCGGTCTTTTCTCCAGCCAGCGACAAGATCCAGGTCTTCGGTGATTAATTTTTTAACCAGGCGAGGAATATCTTTTGGATCATTTTGTAAATCACCGTCTAGAGTGACAATAACATTACCACGAGCAGCATCAATACCCGTTTGCATAGCGGCAGTCTGTCCGTAATTACGTTGCAAATATAAAGCGCGAACGTGTGAACCATATTGTTTAATTTCTTCCTGCAGGCTAAGTTGGCTATCGTCGATACTGCCGTCATCGACTATGATTAATTCCCAGGGTTGTGAATAGTTTTCCAGAGCGTGATGAACACGTTTCACCAGCGGCGCAATATTGTCTTTTTCATTGTATACGGGAATAACAATAGAAAGGCGGTGATTAAATAGTTGAATCGTCCTGGAATTCATAATATACCTTGAAAATTTTCACTTATAATTTTTAATCGTATTATGAATTTATTGCAATGCTGTTATAAATTCTTTGCGCTTTTGTGACGGATCAAAATAGCGAGCGCAGCACCTAGAATGCAACTACTCAAAATAAATAAATGTAAATTTATTGCAGCAGTAAGAATGTTTTCAGTATTGTTCGTAAATAAACTCATACCAAACAATATACCTGCTTCGTAAGTTCCTGCACCAGCAACGCCATGAACGGGCAAAACACTGGTTAAATCACCAAATATGACAGCCACCAATGCAGAAAAATTGTCGATAATAGCAAATTGTTTGAATATCCATGCGAATACTGTGAGCTTTACCAACCAATTTGATGCGGTCCAAAAATAGGACTCAAAAATTTGTTTGTTAGTTTTGGGTAGGCTTTTTATGATACGAAAAATAATCTTTGAAAACTTTCGAGCATCATTCATTGTGTTGGATGAAATAAATTTTCGAAAACTTAAAGCTATCATAGAAACTGATAACCAAATAACGAAAAACAAAATGGAATATATTTTATAAGCCGGGAATAAGAAAAAGCTGAGAATCAGGCCCAAGGTAAATAAAACATGTAGATCAAGTAAGCGAAAATAAAATAAAGTGACAACAGAGTTTAATTTTCCGATGCCAAAATATCGATAGAGATAAAGCGGGAAGCTTAGCTCACCACTTCGCATGGGTAACATATTGTTGAGGAAGTTATGGTTTAAAGTGGCTTTTATGCACAGCATAAATTTACTTAAGCCAGTCATATGAAAATAGCTGTAGATTCGCACGGCACGTAACAGGTAACTGAGCATAATAAATAAAAGTGCCAATCCGAAATTTTGGATAGATAATTCTGACCAAGAATTCAGCAGTTTTTGCCAGCCAATTATATAGTCAACAGCAATTAAAAATATAACGGTAATGGTTACAGATAGGGTACCTTTAAACTTTAACAGGCCAGTATTATCCTGTTGGATAGAAAGTTGATGATCATTGGACATGGGCGATTTGATACAGGAAGATATTGTTTTTTCGACTAGGATATTCTTTTAATAACAAATACTGATAATTTTCACTGTTGCTGTCGCAACTAATGAGATATTCCGGGTCATGGGTTTTATTAGAAGTTTTAAGTATTTGCTGATTGTTAATGCCGAGATATAGGCAAACAGATTTCTTAGCAAAACAATCACAAGCGATGTTTGAGTTTTTCACGTCTATGATTTCCTGAATATTCTCTGCTACGCGCTTGTCAGAATTAGTCAGATTTCTTTGGTCCATCGCTAACGGTAATATGAGTATGCCTAGCGCAAAACGCAATGAAATTACAGTAATGATGGTTTGAACAAGTCGTTTAATGAATAAGTCAGTGGTGTATTTGATTAGAACATACGCCGTCACTATGGAGAGTAAAGGCAGTAACGGCAGTATATACCGAACTCTCGCACCTGTTGATAGCCAATAAGGTAGGAAATTGATTAATGTCACCAGCAGGATGACTTTAATAACAAATTCCATCTCAAATTTATCATTCTTTAAATATATACTGTTTCGTTTAACCACGAAGAGCAAAAAAGGTAAAACCAAAAATAAACTACCAGGTAGTAATTTAATGAAACTTTGAATTGGAAATGTAAAAAAATGCGTGATTAATTCAGGTAGATTTACCGATGAACGAGTTCGATCAGCACTTTCCATGAATAAAGTGTTGAAAGACATGTTGGGGTCATTGGTGTTAGTTAGCCATAACATGGGTAAAATTAAACTTAAACCAATTGACAAGTAGAGTTGCCATCTTCTTAATAGATTATATTTTTTATAAACGATAAGCAGTGTAATAAAGGTGGCACCAAAAAAAATAAAAGCCGGGAAACCTTTTAACATAAAAGCCATTGCAGTGAATAAACCCGCAGGAATCAGCCATTTTAGTTGGTCTTTTTCGAACACCAATAACAAACAAGCAAGTACGAGAAATATACTCAGCGAAAAAGTGGCGTCAATTTCTCCAATAAAACCGTAAAAAAACATCATTTCGATGGTGGATACGTAAATCAAACTGGCTAGAAGTGCAATCCGTCGACTTCCAAACAATGATTTCGCAACCAAAAATACAAAAATAGATGTCAGAACGTAGGAAATCAAAGATGGGATGCGAGGTGCCAGCTCATTCCAACCGGTGAGTTGCGCGCTAAACAAGGTTAACCAAGTAAATAATGGCGGCTTTTTATAATATTCTTCACCCAGGTAAGTTGGTTGGATATAGTTGCCACTTGCCTGCATTTCATAGGCAATAATTGTGCGTAAGGATTCTTCGTTTTTAAATTCATATACACCCAAGTTGGGTATCAATGAAAGCAAGGCGAGAAATAACAATAAGTATAAAATTTTGGAAGACTGATACATAAAACGTTCAACTAATAATGACGCTTCAATCAGCTTAATATTTGAATGTGACAGTTTTTTAAAGATTATGTGAAGATTTGTAAATTAACCGAAATACATAAAGCTTATCCATTAAAAAATAGCTATTTCTATTGGAATCTTATGGTCTTATTGGTCTTACATTAAACTTATTCAGTTTATGAATTGTATCAATCTGAGAGTTTTATAAACCTAAACTAATCAGTATATTCCTTTGTTATTGAAACGCTGGATTGTACAAATGAATGATGCATTCAAATACAACTTTCATATTTCAGTAATTAAAATGTCATTATATTTGGTTAGCCTTTTTTCTGGAATTTTAATTAACCACAGGGTGAAATCATGAAAACAAGGTATTTGAAAATGTCTGGTGCGGTAGCACTCGCATTGTCAACCAGTGTTCATGCCCAAACATTGCCGGATTATCAAACCAGCAATTCATGGTATGGCAGCGCACAGGAAGTAATCGAAGCGAAACTGAAACAAAACAAGGGTTACAGAGCAAAAAACGTTATTTTGTTTGTAGGCGATGGAATGGGGATATCAACCCTGACTGCATCGCGTATTCTGGAAGGGCAAATCAACGGGCTAGCTGGTGAAGAGCATGCACTGAGCTTTGAGTCTTTCCCTCATACCGCATTGGTAAAAACCTATAATGTTGATGCGCAAACACCGGATTCTGCCGGTACTATGACTGCCATGATGTCTGGATTAAAAACAGATGTAGGTGTTATTGGTGTTGACGAAGATGTGATTCGTGGAAATTGTGAATCCACTAAAGGTAATGAAGTTGCGACGGCACTGGAATTTGCAGAAATTTCCGGATTGTCAACGGGTGTTATCTCCACCGCTCGAATTACCCATGCTACCCCGGCGGCAGCTTACGCAAAATCTGCTGATCGCAACTGGGAAGACATTTCAGACATGAAAATAGATGAAAACCCAGAAAGAGCAGCATGTGAAGATATTGCATCACAACTGGTTAACTTCGAGAAAAATCTCGAAGAAAAATATCCTGGAGTTGATGTCAATGGTATCGATGTTGTCATGGGTGGTGGACGACGTCACTTTTTGCCAAACGATGCAACAGCAAATAGCTCTGATGCTTCCAGCGCTGTCGAAGGTGACCGGACTGATGGACGGAACCTGGTAACTGAATGGACTACAATTTACCCAGCCGGCACCTACGTTTTCGATCAAAGTGGTTTCGGCGCAATCGATTCCGAAAACACATCAAAAGTGTTTGGCTTGTTTAATGAATCACACATGCAATATGAAGCCGATCGTGCAAACGATATTGCGGGTGAACCATCTCTGAGTGAAATGACAGAAAAGGCGATCGAAATTCTGGACAATAATCCAAAAGGCTTTTTCTTGACAGTGGAATCGGGTCGAATTGACCATGCGCATCATGCCGGTAATGCTTATGGAGCATTAACGGACACCATCGAATTTGCAAAAGCCGTACAAGCAGCTGTAGATTCAACTGATCCAAAAGATACATTAATTCTTGTTACTGCTGATCATAGTCACGTATTTACCATTGCCGGCTATCCTAAACGTGGAAATCCAATTTTGGGTAAGGTTGTTGCCGTAGGCCAAACTGAACCTGCGTTGGCAGCAGATGATCTGCCTTATACCACATTGGGTTATGCCAACGGCCGTGGATTCCGCGATCTTGGTGACGAAACCAATTCCGATGCGACATACGATGCTGATCCAGTTTCCGGTCGTCAGGATCTTACTGCCATAGATACAACAGCACCAGGTTATCACCAGGAAACACTGATTCCATTGGGTTCAGAAACACACGCGGGTGAAGATATTACTTTGCATGCAACTGGGCCGGGTGCACATTTGGTACAAGGCGTGGTTGAGCAAAGTGTTGTTTTTCATGTAATTGATCAGGCTTTGGGTCTGACAGCGAAATAAGGAGTAAGATAATGAATAAGAAACTACAGATCGCTGTCACGCTTGCTTTGTTTGGATTGATGACTGCGTGTAATCAAGACGGTGAAGATGGCGTAAGTGGCTTAGAAGGTCAGATTGGTGAAAAAGGACAGATTGGTGAAGCAGGCGTTGCTGGAAAAAGCAGTCTGGTTGTTCAGTCCAATTTGCCTGTTGGCGATTCAAACTGCCGCAATGGCGGTGTGAAGATTGATTCAGGTATTGATGCGGATGACAACACAGTTCTGGCAGAAGTGGAAATAAATGCATCCGAATTTGTCTGCAACAATAATCGAGTTAAATTGGATGATGCAGATATTATTACCAATCTGAATAATGAATGGTTTGTTGAGTCTGCAGAAAAGGTTAAAAACACTGCCGAACACGTTAAGCATGTTATGAACAAGGCTGGTGCTGCCAAGAACGTCATTCTATTTGTTGGTGATGGCATGGGTGTTTCAACAGTAACAGCTGCACGCATTCTTGATGGTCAGCAAAAAGGTATGTTGGGCGAAGAAAATAATCTGAGCTTTGATTTGTTCCCATTTGCTGGCTTGGCTAAAACCTATAACGTGGATGCTCAAACTCCGGATTCTGCCGGCACAATGACTGCCATGATGTCTGGTGTAAAAACTGATGTCGGTGTCATTGGTGTTGATGAAGACATCGAGCGTGGTGATTGTGCAACGGTTGCAGGTAACGAGTTGGTTACTGCTATGGAGTTAGCAGAGATTGCTGGTAAATCGACAGGTGTGGTTAGTACTGCACGTATTACGCATGCAACGCCTGCGGCGACGTTTGCAAAATCAGCCGATCGTAACTGGGAAGACATTTCCGATATGAAAATTGCGGATAATCCAGAGCGTGCCGCTTGTGAAGACATTGCATCACAATTGGTAAATTTTGAAACTAATCTGGAAACCCGTTTCCCAGGTCTTGATGTTGACGGTATCGAGGTTGCTATGGGTGGAGGTCGTCGCCACTTCCTGCCAAATAACGCAGCAGCCAACAGTCCTGATGCCTCGAGTGCCGTTGAAGGTGATCGTACTGATGGACGTAATTTGGTAACTGAATGGACAGTTGCTTATCCTGCTGGAACTTATGTGTTTGATCAGGCCGGATTTGATGCAATTAACACAGAAACCGCTGAGCGTATGTTTGGTTTGTTCAACGAGTCACATATGCAATATGAGGCGGATCGTGCTAACGATATCGCAGGTGAGCCATCAATCAAGGAAATGACAGAAAAAGCAATCGGTATTCTTGATAACAATGACAAGGGATTTTTCCTGATGGTTGAGTCAGGTCGTATCGACCATGCTCATCACGCTGGAAATGCCAGTGGTGCGTTGACTGACACCATTGTATTCTCCGAGGCAATTCAGGCTGCTGTTGATGCAACTGATCCTAAAGATACATTGATCATTGTTACAGCTGATCATGGTCATGTATTTACCATTGCCGGCTATCCAAAACGCGGTAATCCAATTCTAGGTAAGGTTGTAGCCGTAGGCCAAACTGAACCTGCGTTGGCGGCAGATGATCTGCCTTATACCACATTGGGTTACATGAACGGTCGTGGTTTTGCAGACTTAGGTAGTGAAACCAACTCTGATGCAATCTACGATGATGTTGCTCATCCCCCAACTAGCGGTCGTTTTGACCTGACATCTGTGGATACGGAGGCTCCAGGATTCCATCAGGAAACATTGGTACCTCGTTCATCAGAAACTCACTCAGGTGAAGATGTTGGTGTTTACGCTATAGGTCCAGGCGCACACCTGGTAACAGGCACTAACGAGCAAAACCTGATTTTTCATGTTATGAATCATGCAGGTAATCTGGTGAAAAAGGCTGATGCAATGTTGCCTTAGTTTATATCACTGCTTATGGTTTATGTACCTTTCATAAATCAGTCATATTTGTGCAATAAAATACAGGGGTCTCCGGACTCCTGTTTTTTTATAAGTGTTATTAAATTTTTTATTGAGTTTTAATTATGAAATTGTTGTTACTACCTTTATTTTTATTTTCGAGTGTCTCCGCTGTGGCCAGTGAATGTCTTCAAAATGTTAATGAATTGGGGGCAAAATATCTTGTTTCTGAATCAGTATTGATCTCCCAGAAAACAAAGAAAAATCATCGTCATTTCAATCTTTGGCGCAAAAACACAGAGGTGGCTCACGAACATCTGGACTCAAATATCACAGAAATCTGGAATCTGGTGTCAGATGGTCGTGTTAAACCTGTTCGCTATTTTGATGAGGATAAACGCGGCATCGAATATCAGCCGGACGAAGTTAATAATGGTAAAGGTGACAGAAACTGGAATGGAAAATATCAGCTATTTACGGATCGATACATTGCTTCAATGAAAAAGGAATCCGTGAATGGCCAGGGTTGTGATAAGCAGGAAGTATACACATCCATGAAAAATGATGTATCAATTCGTTTGGTTTGGTTGCCAGCAGTGAAATTGCCTAAGTTTTTTGAAGAGAAAAGTTCAGATAAAATACTTCGATGGGAATTACAGGAACTGGTTAAAGATGCTCCCCAAGTAAATCAAGCTTTTGCATCACGACAAAACTATTTGACAACAGATTATGCTGACATTGGCGATAATGAATCCGATCCATTCCTGATAAAAATGATTAATCTTGGTTTTGTTTCACACGGGGCATCCGGTTTTTATGATGCTAATGGTGTTCCGCTTGAAGCAGAGCATGGGCACGCGCATTAAAGCTGGGCAACCATATACGGTTTTTAGAAAATTTATCTTTAGTTAATTTTTATTGAGCTAGAATTCCTGTGAAAATCAGTTTTCACAGGATTGCACATATTTTACTATCTGTTTAGCCACCCGTGGTAAACAAGTCCAGAAAATCTATATTCCAGGAAAAATAAACGGTAAGTAAATCCTCTTCATCATCCTGTTTATTTGCCACTGCCATATTCATTACGGTGCCCACAAACATGCGCGAGCCTCGCTTTAATCTTACAACCGGTAGTTGGCCGCGAATTTCCAGACGCACAGAATCCAAACCCGGTGATCTACCCAGTAATGCATCAATATAATGCTCCGGTGTCATGGTGCTACGTACGCCGGCATAAGCACGGGCACGAATATTTTTCGATTCATCAGTTTGTTTTGCGCCCAATGAAAAAATTGGCCCAAACTGGTGACTGAGATCGGGGCGCATTTTGTGGCGTAATATGGCAGAAAAAACTGAAACATCAATACCCAATGTTTCTGTTGAATTGGCTTCATCTGCACCTGAACTGGATTGTTTTTGTTCTGACGCGCCAGAGAGTGTCAGGTTGCCAAACATTTGAAAACCGTAATAACCCAAACCATATTTATCACGATAAGGCCGGTTACCAAAATGGCTGAAGATTAATAAAGCAATTCTGGGTGAGCTTTCTTCCAAAATCTTACTGATGGAGGTATATTCATAACCAACGCTTAACTTGAAAAAATAATGCTCATAATCATTGTGATCGATATATAAACGATCATGCTCGGGAATCATGAAGTAATTTTCTACATCAATTAAATAAGACTCATGTCGAATTTTTGTGGCATCGCAATAACGGCGATTGTCTATGGATTTAATCAGCCGAGTCCGAATTGTTCGTAGGTCTTCTTCAGCAGATGCCAATTCATATTCGATGTTTTTGCGTTGTTCACGAATAAGGCTGAGCTTGTTTTTCAAAAGAGGAAGATCAGTTTGACTACTATTTTCAGATCGTTGAAACGCCTTCTTTAAATCCCTTTCTTCAAGTTGAATTTTTTCCAATTTATGACGAATTTTTTGTAACACCTGTATGCGCTCGGGTGTTTGATCTTCAAGTGACAAGATTTGCTGGGAAGACGATCTGCCTGCTTCGGATTCCAGATTTTGTTTGGCCGTCTTCAGGCACTCCTGGCCAGTTAGGGCATAAGCCGAATTCCAATGCATGAGTAAGAGCAGAAACGCCAAAAAAAATGATTGCTTGTTGGCTTGATTACGAAGCGTTTGATACACCTAAGTTCTCCTTCATTTAGGATAAACATATTCGTCAATAAATCATCAATAGCATGGTTTTTAGGCAAGATAAATCGTATTGTTACGGATTGACAAAACTGCGCTATTGGAAAAATGCAGTTGAATGGGTGTGGTGGCAGGATTTATTCAGATAAATCGTCGCAGTCTTGCTGGATAAACCTGCACTTTCGTTGAGTAATGAGAAATTATTCATTAAAAATTGAGCGATAATTAACCTTATCATCGAGATATTGTGGTTGTTTGCAAAGCAGCATAAACTATATCTTGTCCATTTATGTGTGCGAGGAACGCCATGAAAAAATTCATAAAAACAGCGCTGTTTGGTGGTCTTGTCGTCATGCTACCCATTGCCATCCTGGGTTTTTTCTTTAAATGGTTGTTCAAGCTGGTCACTGATCTTATTCAACCACTCACTAATTATTTATCAACGCTTTACCCGCTGCCTGAAGTGGTGGCAGATGTCATCGTAATAAGCATAATTCTCACTACCTGTTTTGTTGTGGGCATTATTGTACAAACTAAACTTGGTAATCTTTTACATAAAACTTTCGATAGTCTGTTGCAACATCTGGCACCTGGATATCGTATGGTAAAAGAGGTTGTGGTACAGATCTTTGGCAAGTCAGAAGATTCACCTTTTGCAAATGGTATGGTTGCAAGAGTTAAATTGTTTGGTGTTGACTGCCCAACAGAAGTGACTGCACTGATTACTGATCGCCACACTGATGGTGGTTACACCATTTTTATGCCCACCGGCCCCAATCCCACATCCGGAAATATCTATCATGTGCACGAGTCACAAGTGACTCTTTGTCCGGGCATTAAGCTGGATTCCGCTATGCGTACAGTGATTGCTTGCGGCGCAGGTTCTGCTGGGTTGTTTGAGGATTCGAAGAAAACTGATAACAAACTTCTTTCAAGCGAATAGTAAATGGTTGGGTAAGTGCTGTTTACCTCGCCAAAGTGTATATCAATTTTTCATCCAGATATTTGTTTGGGCAAATCAGTGTTTGCTTCAAGACTCTCGACAAGAAAACAATTTCTTTATTTGCAATTGTAAAACCTTGTGCCTGGTCTGAGCATTTGTCTTTTCCCGACACGTTCCAATGACTAAGAAATTCTGCTGTCGCGGGTTTTCCTACTAATACGTAAACCTTTTCACCTTTAACATTTGCAAATTGTTTTTTATTTTTATAAACCGCTATTGTGCAAGGTGGAATTAAATTTGACTCAAATCTTTTACCGTTGAAAAGTAATGTGCAAACGTTGTGTATGTTATCAATTTTAACATTGTTGGAAGAGTGTGAAGATTGAGATACTGCACATGAGCTAAGTGTAAATAGTGAAAGAGCTGCAATTTGTCGAATTATGTAAAATCCCAAAACCAAACCTCCTATCCAAATTCAAAAATTGTTACACAACACTTTTAATTATAGAACCTCAAAGAATGATAGAAAATATGATGAGGTTAAAGTAATCTTTTGACTAAACCCTAGTGTTGCATAAAAATGAGCGAATTTATCTATGCGGCTTTATCAATCGCATCCAAAAAATGCAACAATTCATTTTCAGCAGCTGCATTTGCTGACATGGATAATGTCAAACGTCCTT